>OKTE01000062.1_pt1 | contig 91543 bp, 95 predicted proteins | sample 1606151 | NCBI WGS metagenome assembly OKTE01 (sample SAMEA3879527, study PRJEB24766) | human gut metagenome | biome: human-associated habitat; feature: feces | place: USA | collected 1985/1987 | reverse complement strand
CGATACGTCCGACTTGTTTAAAGTCTCTACGGCAATTACTTCTGCCTCTAACAGGTCTCCATCCTTAGTAAACTTGAGCTTGTCACCAATATTAAATTTAGTCTCTATTTTCATATTGATTAGTTTTATTCGTTAAACTTCGGTTTTTAGTTAGCTAAAAAGGCAGTTCATCATCACTACATGATGGACGACAATCATTTTCTATTATCCTACTAATTTCATAAGATTTCAGAGAACACAAAACGTATGATTTCCGTCCGGTTATTAAAGCTAATCTTTTTGCTTCGTTTTCCGCGGAGTTCATATCAGTGTGCATAAACTCAGGCTGTCTACCTCCATCTACATAAACCATAAAAAAAGAGGGTTCTTTCCTTTTTCTATTAATAAAATCTAATTCCTTTTCCCAAAACGCTTTACCTAAAGGTTTGATAAAGATTGCGCCTGTTGAGAAAACTTCTACTTGTTCTCCTTGATATGTTATTCCGTTATATTTTACTATCATAATTAGCTCCTTTCTAATTTTTAATTATTATTTAGGTGAGTTTTTCCATAAATCAATAGCCTTATTCATTCGTTGTTCCCATTTATCTTTCTTTTCATATATATCGTATGAGGTACTTTCATAGGAAATAGGTTCTCCAAATCTGAATCCCTGTGGCTTATGATTTTTATCTCCATAAGTCTTGACTATAAATCCAGCTTCACGATTAAGAAACATTCGTTTATCGCGCTCACATTCGTAGATGTCATAAATATCTCCTCTACGGAACTTATATCCTTCAATCTCGATAATCTCATCTTCGGGAGACATTTCAGACCAAAGTACTATCCCTGTATCTGAGTCTATTAGTTCCCAATGAGAATGTTCACCATTATCAGCGAACTTCTCTATTACTTTCGGTTTATTCATTACGATTTATTGTTATTATTAAACTTCGGTATTGGCATCCAATGAGTAATACGACCCAAAGGAGAGTTTGGAAAGAATATTCGATGATCTGATTCCCATTGACCATTTCCATAATATAATCCAGTAAAGTAGCCTTTATGAGAATCTTTCCATTCTACAGTAAAAAAGACACCTGTATTTTCCTCTGGTAACTGCTCTTCTACGCTTATCCACGGGGATTGTTTCTTATGCCATTCAGCACCAGCTTCGAAGGCTGCTCCGAAGGAAGCATATTCATTACGAGAGACATACTTCTCGATGTATTCACGTTTTGCTTCTTCTAATGTCTGTTTCATATTTACTAGTATTGAGCCATACGGTGGACGTTCAACCACCGTATGACAATGTTGCTACTCTTCCTCAAATTCGTCTTTATCATCCTTTTCTTCACCAACATCTTGAAGTCGTGAATCGATTTCACTTGACAATTCTTTGAGTAAATTCCGCTGTTCTCTGTTTGAAAGTTCACTCAGAGACTCGTCTAACAAATCCAAAATCCCGTATTTCATAATTTATCACGCTTTACCTATACAGCATTAGGTTCAAGTTTTTATAGATTTGAGGTAAGGCAGCCACAAAAGACCGCCTTACTACTGATGTTACAATCTCGCTAATCTTTCTTTTAGGCACTCGTTGTAAGTGTACATAGCACCTGCCTGAATGATTAACAGTGATTTTTGTACAGGATCAATTCCATTGACTTTTTCACTTTGATTAAACTCATTCAACTTGTTAAGCTTTTCTTCCAGTTGTGCCTGCTCTTCAACCAGACGTGATTTAAAATCGCCCATAATGAATTGTGGATTTTACAAAGCCCGTCCAGGGCTATCTAATTCGTTTTTAACTGGTTATTCGTTAAACAAACATTCTGCTGGAGCATACTTTTTATACTCTAATTCAGCTAATCCCATCACTTGGCTTCTTGAAAGGTATCTTAAAATATCATCCATATCTGTGTTTGCACGATATAGACGTTCATACCCTCTTATATCTTGCCATTTTCGTTTTCCCTTCGCTCGCTGCATCAACTTAAATGAATAGCGAACAGAGTTAGCAAACATATCAATATGTAGCTTGCAGGTAAGTTTTAAATCTCTATTTTCCTGCGGAAAAATCATTTCAGTCATTTTTGATCAATTTTTATTATTTTTAATCTTTATAATCATTCATACTACCCCAACCGCCGAATATATCTTCGTCAATAAGCTTTATTTTAAGTTCAACATTCACCGGCTTGTCTTTCTTTTTAGTCTTAGTCCTTTTATGTAGTATGGCATATCTATTTTAATTTTCTTCCACAAAACGGACAATAGTTAATATCAAAGCCATAGTATCCAGTCGCACTGCCCCATGTTAACGGAATGTCAACGTCTACACATAGAGTTTCACCATTATAACTTAAATAGCACTCATCAGATTTATGATTAACACCTCCAAGATGCTTGCAGAAATCACATCCTTCAATATCTTTTGGATGTTCTTCTGCCCAAGTAATGCCAGCCCCAAACATATTTATCATATCAGTTCTATCGAACCCCTCTAAGCCATTCAAGTTATCTATCTCGGCATTGGCTACTAATTCTATTTCCTTTCCTCTATCCATAATCTTACCAAATTAAAGGCCCCGAGCATATTCCCCGGGGCGAAACCATTATTCACTAACTCTTGACATTGTATGTGTGGCTCACATTTTTATTGATTTAAATTATTCAATTTCACAGATATAACCATTCTCACGCATATAATCTGAAATATCGTCTTTGGATATGGAATCCAGTAATTTAGTAGAATCTCTTTCATCGACTTCTGCTGTTACTCTGATATATCCATTTCCAGCCATACTTGTCTCTATCTGAACGCTTGTCGCATCCACATCTATTGATATTGTTTTCATATTGTACTTTTTAGAACTATTTATTTCTTCGGATAACGATTAATTTCAGCTTGAATATAATTAGCTGGTACATGATACCTTTCTACTACGGTTCGGCGTTCTTCAATTTCCCGAAAGTTACGTCCTCTAATGATGATGTCCATTTCTTCGCTCCGCTCACGGAGAAACTTCCTAAATGCTTCACCGACAGTTATCGTATCGAAATACCCGTAAAACTTACCGTATTTTCCAAGTTTGAAGCGGGCGATAAATAAAAGAAACTCTGTCAACTTAATATAGTGATACTGAGCAACAAACAATCGGGAAAATTCACTCAGAGCGTCTATATCAGCACTCTCTTTCGTAGAAGAAGCGAAATCAATAGTCAATAGTTGAGTCTTCACCCACAATGAGGAAGAATCGCAGCCATACATTCGCTCAAGATCAGACATTGTAGGAGATTTCTCACTGTAAGCCTTTTCCATATCCGAAAGAATAATCGTTTGAAGCGAAGTGGAATAGGCAGAGGAAAAAGCCTTAAAGGTCGGGTATCTCTGTTTGATGGTCGATAGCAGAACTTCCCTGTTCGATGGCTGCATACTCGTCAAGGAGCATTCTTGCCTTTGCTGCCTTATCAGCATTCCGATTGTTTTGTCCTTGGATTCCTGTTTTTCCATACTTAATGTTTAACCATTCTTGATAATCACGTTCAGTTCCCGTAAATACTACACCAGTCCAACCGGATTCGATTGCCCTCTCAATTTGCCTAATGGCAAACTCTTCTTCAAAATTAGAAAGTTTATTAAGCGAAAGCTGCAACGCATAGTTGAGCTTATTTTTCCACTTCGGAGTATTTCGTAAAGTTTCCCAAGCAGACATGAAAGCTATCGAAGAAAAAGGATAAACTAAAGGCTTTTTATCTCCATCTTTTTTCCGGGACTTCTTTGGCTTTTCGGGTGGGGGGCTCTCGTGCGTACGCGCGAGACTCTCTTCGTTTATAGTTTTAATATCTATAATAGGTGGAATTTGCATTTCATCAGTACCATTTACCGATGATATTACCGGAGTAGTACTTTTATCATCGGTATTTTCATCAGTACGTAGTACCGAAGAAATTACCATGTCATTTACTGATGATTGAGCTTTCTCTATCTGGACATCTTCGGTATTTTCTTCGGTATTTTCATCAGTACCATTTACCGATGATATTACTGATGTTTTCATATCGTTACTCAGAACTGATAGAAAAGAGTAGTAACACCCTACCCTTTTATCCCGGCATGATTCGAAAGATATTAGCCCTGTGTCAGCAAGCGCTTTGCGTGATTTTCGCAATGTTTTATCCCATATATTCAATGATGTACATAAAACAGAGCTACGAGCCTCAAATACTTCCTTCCACCCCTTTTCATTGCAAATAGATATTAACTCATAGTAAAGGGCTTGATCTATTGCCGTGAGGTATGTATCAGCCCGAACCTTACGAAGTTTGGATATTAGTTGATAGCTATTCATAAACGGAAATATCTATTTGCTGCACATTCATCAAAAGACTTCACACGCTCTATAAGCCGCTTTTGCTTTTGTCTGAAGGCTAAATTATTGTCATACTTATTGTGGCATTCCCGGCACAATCCAACAATATTGAGAGGATTAGTGTAGTGCTCAGGGTATTCCGATTTTGGCACTAAATGGGCAGCATCAGACATCAGCCTGCCACAAATTGCACAATATGGAGATAGGGTTTTCTTTATTTCAGCAACCTGCCTATTCCGCTGTGCCTGCTTTCTGCTTATCTGCTTCATAAAAATAGATTTTAAAGAAAGTTCCCGGATACCAAACCAATGGACACCGGGATAATTTATCTACCATGTTTCATTCTATGGCAATCTTCACACAGCGTTTCAAGACAATACAAGAATTCTAATTCGTGACCAACAATAGAATATCCTGCAATGTCATAGACTTTGTGATGAACCTCCAAATTGTATGTCTTACCACACACCTGACATTTATGCCCATCACGAATTCTAACCTTACGCTTTACCTCTTCCCAATACGGATTATTCCTCAGGCTCTGCCGGTATTTCGTCGGCCTCCCCTTCTTGTGCTTCAGTCTGTTCATCTTCTTTCCTCCATGGGCTTTCTTCAATTGCTACTCTATGCCATTCATGGCGTTGTACAGGAACTACCTCTCCGCTATCTTCATCTAAAAAGTCCTCGATCCAATGTTCTAACCAAACATCCTGACCGTCTTCTTCCCAGACTTCAACAACATTCTCATCCTTGCCAAATTTGCGAAGGTTCTTTCTCGTATCCTTCACATCTATATCAGGTAAATCATAACCAAGTGCTTTAAAGGCTTCCTGATTCATTTCTCCCGAATTAAACAAGTCGTTGTATTCATGCTTTGGTATTTCTTGGACCAATGCCAGCCTAAATGCATCATTTACCCATGAATAATACAGGTAATGCCCCATCACAGGAATACGAAAGGTATCAATCATCTTTAAAGGATAATCCTTAATACCTTTCTTTGCCAAGTTCACAAGGTCTTTGAACTGGGTATGTAAGGCAGAAATCTTTGCCTCAAAGTCTTTCTTCTCTGTATTAAACTTGGCTTTCAAAGATTCGAACTGTGCTTCAAGTTCCGGAATCTGTTCCTCGGCAATCTCACCATAATTCGCACGGATAGTTGAGATTTCATAATCATCCATCACCCGGTTAGCGATTACGTCTTTCTCTTGAATGGTAACGAAACTCTCAGCAAGCTTCTTCTTTACATCATCCATAGAGACACAATCAGAAAAAATCACTTCGGGAAATTTCACGGTGGCGGGGAGCTTAAATTTAAGTTCCTCCGGTACATAGTCTTTTAAATCAATCATTGTTTCTTAGTATTTAATTTCTTAAGCATTTTCTTACACCTTCTACATAAATCCTGATCGGGAGATGCTTTAGGAGCGTATTTCTCTATTTTATTAGAGCATTGCATAAGTAGGCGCTCTATTATTTGAATATCTGTTTTGCATAATTTCATTATTCAAAATCATCTATAGCCACCGGATGAAGAAGTTTCTTACTCCAATCAGGAAGCTGCATGTCAATTATACCACGAGTACCTTCTTCCGCTTTAGCATCATAGCCGGGAAACCACTTCTTATCGAAGCAGTCCTTGACGATAGAAAGAGCATAGTGATATTTATACTTACCATTAGCCAAATCGTCAGGAGACCAGAAAAGAACAGCAACATCATAAGGTTCAACCGTCTGCAACATAATCATTATCGTTACATTGAAGTTTCGCCCGGTAATGCTACTCATCACCTCCTGATACATACCTTCGGATAACTCATACTTGAGTTTGGCACAATCATAATAGAACTTGCCTAGGTCATCGGCCCGTGTGGTCTTAAAGGAAATTACGGCATTAACACCGATATTTTCTTCTACATTGAAATAATCCGGCCGAACTCTCACATCAAGCCCGGTTTCTTCATCCTTTCCATAGAAAGAAACTTCTGAGTATGCACCTTTGAGAATCTGAGGGATAACACCACCACCATACCAATAATAGTTCCTTTTCAAGGCGGTGATAATCATATTCATTTCTTCGCTGATGAAAGAATAGCCAAAATCGATAAGCTTTTGTTTCAAATCGTCCCTGTACTCTTTGAGTGCATTGAAATTCCATTTTTCAGAAGGAGATTCACTTTCAGCATCCTTTGCGTAATCGTTCTCATTTGCAAGAAGTTCTTCATAAAACTCAATCATTTGAATCACACCATCTTTTGATGCTTGATTGCATGACGGCTCTACCTTTACCAATTCAAACAAACGAGGCTCCAGAAAAGCCATGTGAGCAAATGTTCCTAACTGAAAACAAGACTTCTGCTTTTCCTCAAAAACTCTCTCCCAATCATAGTAAAACGAACGCGGAGTCTTAAGAGCATTCTTTAGATTTGAAGAAGAAATATGTCTGCTTTCAAGATATGTCTCCATTGGATCGCGTTTGACTGTTCCATGCACACTCAAAGATTTCAAGTCGATATTGGCAGGTTTCTTATAGCAGTTTAGCGCTATGAAATCCAGAACCGTTTCTTTCGTTGGGTAATCATCCGGATTATAGGCAGAAGGGTTGAGCTCCTCCCCTTCTGCACAATTATTCAAATCAAAATCTATCATCCGACTACTGGTAAGTTTATGCGTAGAGGTTTTACAGACCAATTATCAGACTGGAAATTATTGGTTTTATTCTTTCTCTTACCCATATAAGTGATTTTAAGAGGAACACCACTTTTAAGCGAACCATTCTCAATATATTGTTCAAGAATACCAACCAATCTACGAGAACCATTAGTCACAGTCTGTACTACTCCATCCTCTGTTCTCTCAAGAAAAGTAGCACAATCCAAATCAATCAGATCATCAGTTCCATTAGCACTTAAAACCTTTTGAGGCTTGATTTCTACAAAAAACATTTTCTTAAACTCACCGGCATGTTCCGGCGTCCAATAGTTGCCACAAAGGTCAACTGGTAATTCCTGAGCATCCTCTAAAGAAGGGAGATCACTTGTACTCAAATCTGCTGCTTGAATCTCAAATGAAGATTCCTGCTCTTTTAATGTTAATTCTTTACTCATAATCATAAAATTTAAAGGGTTAATTATATTCTTTCTGTAGAATAGCATCTACATCACTTTTTCGGTACAATCTCTTACCGCCTATTTCCAACCTGCACAAATACCCAATTTTATGCCATCTCCATAAGGTTGACTTATCGGTATGCAGAATCTGACTTGCCTCTTTAATGGTCAAGTAATCCTCTTCCGGTTTGATGAAAGAGTCTCTGATACTTCTCACTGTCTTTTTTACAAGATGTTCTGCAAACTCTTTCAAATCAGTGGATTTTATAGTCAAAGTAACATTGGCACCACTGTTTAAAATATCCTCCATGTTCATTCTCTTACCCTTTCCATATGTTCAATTCTAAATCTTCGTAACCTCCTCATATCACCTTGTTCGTGGCAAAGCGACAGAGAAAATATACACAGTAAGCAACATGCGACGGACACACGGACTATAGGCGAAAAATCCATCGTGAGCCTCACACCGGCTATCCGTTCATAAAGCATTGTTGCAAGTTCTCTCCCATTCCGTACATGCAATATTTCAAAAGCCTTTTGCAATTGGTTGTTAATCGTGCTAACCGCCCGGCATTTGAAATTGGCGATTTCCTTTTTCTCATACCCTTGTGCATACATCCGTGCTGTAATCTCGCATTCAGGGGTGAGTTCTGTGAATACCCGTTCCATAATCGTGTGAGTTAGATGACTATGACTCCCTTTTTACAACGACAATTCCTTTTTTCGGGTAAGACTTTGAAGCCCATTTTTTACCCTCAAGAAAATGCTTGGCATTTAGAAGTGATACGTTGTTGCGGATTGTTTCAAGCGAAGATATGGGCAGACTTATTGATTCTCCCTTCTTCAAATTTCTCATTTTTCCTTTACTTTCTACTTTTTCCATAAATGTTATATTAAAATGATTGGTGGGCGTTGGCGGACTCGAACCGCCAGTATCCTCCAATGAGGTGTGTTAACCATTACACCGAACGCCCTTAATAAGAAAGGTGCACTATTCTCACGAACGGCACACCTCGTATAAACACAAAATAAAACACGACAAAACAGTTTATACTAACACTTTTCACGTAACTCCATACCGGTTATCACTGCGAGTATAACAGACAAAATAAACATTGTGGATGTCAATACAATCCCCGTCATGCATAGAGGACCATCCTTTATTATGGAATTGCATAACATCATTGTCATGCACAGCAGTACAAGCAATGAAAAAGAAAACATAACCATCTTCATAGCATTGTCATTGCAATCAGTTCATCACTGTAGAATTCTACACAATCATGCTTTCCGAACTCTACCGTTATTCTATCTCCATTGATGGCGCAAATCGCCCCAATCTTGCTTTCCCATCCGGGATGCTTACACTTAACCGGCATACCTATATATGGCATACGTGATTTATACATACTTTTTCCCATAATCGTGTGATTTTAAATTTTACCGCCCGTACAAGGATGAGGTAAAGCGGTGCGCACTTCGCTTTGCCCGTGGCTTTTAGTACGGTAGTAGCACTGACCTTTGCTGCGGTTGTGTACCCTACCCGATTCTCGCTATCGGTTGCCAGTCTTTAGCTGTCAATAGGGCTATATTGTCGATGTGCGTGTCGGTCGCCTAATCCGTCATTACTTACACCTCAAAGACTATGGTTACACATCTATTAATTGTTAAACATTGCACAGCTCGCAAGCCCCAACTTGCTTATGTGCGTTCGTTATCTTTGGTTGACCTAAACGGCTTATGAATTACACCGTAAAGGCTTTTACAATATTTCAAAGAACCAATCAATAGTGCCCTACCCGATTCTCGCTATCGGATGCCGTTCAATCCGTCAATAGGGCTGTCGTGCGTGATATAATCGTGTGATTAATCATCGTAAAAGAACTTCTCGCCCGGCTTTCTGAAAAGCCTATAACTTGCATACAAGCAGCCTAATACTATCAATACCTCTATCATACTGCCATTCTATCAAGTTGAAACTCTATGTAATCAATCTCTTCTTGAATGACCTCTAAGGCTTCTTCTTTGGTATCTGTATTACAGAAAGCACAAGCCTCTGTGTCAGACATCTTATCAACTCTATCAAGGTCTATGTAAGCCTTGTCCAAAGCCTTCTCAAACCCGTAGGCTTCTACACTGTCACATACTCTAAAGTTTCTCATATCAGGCAATTTTTAAAAGGTTAGCTTTTTTATAGCATCTGAACTCTTGGCGTTCTGTATCGAAATAAGTTTGAACGGTGTCACTCTTTGCCCTCTTGTCAGTACCAGTAATAGCAGGCATCAGCTTTTCATTCAGCGTGCCATAGGCTTCACGTACAGAACCATCTACTTTTTGAAAGTAGAACTTCACAATCTTACTTTTCATTTGAGCTTTCAACTTCAAATTTGCCCAAGCAACTTTCAGTGCTTCACTCATTGAAAAACCGTTTCTCTTCACGAAAGACCATGCCAAACTCATGACCTCTTTCATTTGATTTTTAAAATTCGTGCTCATAACCGTGTGATTTAATATGTTTATACTATTGTATTAGTCAATTCAATCATCTATCTTTGCTTTCGTGATTGACTGATGATGCAAAGATACTGATTTATTTTCAGTAACAAATAGTTTTACTGATTATATTTCAGTATAAAACATTATTTAACTATTAGAGCAGTTTATACCTTAATTATAATATGGACTTAAATTCGATATTAGGACTTTCAACCTCTATCATCTCAATAGCAGTAACTGTTATATTGGGAATACAGGTATATACCTTATTAACCATAGACAAAAGAGTTCAAAAGACTATACAGGAAGAACGAGAGAAATACAAGGAAGATAACGCTCAATTAGCTGAGAATTTGAAGAAATTTACGATAGCAGTTCAGCGTTTCACTTCAGGGAACATATATCTCTCTAATGAAGAGTACTGCGATGCTTTTGGCGTATTCTGTTTAGCTGCAATAGATGCAAATAAATTAGGAGAAGCAGAATTGACATCCAGCAGTTTAGAACAAGCCATTCGTTTGTTTGACTACAATAAAAACTTTAATAAAAGCGATATAGGAATGAAGTACGCAGATGAAATTAAAGAAGAAATGATAGGAATTCCTGATAAAAAAGCTATTGCCATTTATAACTTTCTATCAGATATTCAACGGGGTGAAAAATAAATATTCTATCTGCCTTTCTTTACCGAATATACAATAAGTATAATCCAAGGAATCCAAAGAATTAGATAGAATAATATAGCCTCTATCATAGTAATAAAGTAAAAGCGACCAACTCCAAAGTTGCGGTTTGAAGTGAAGTCGCCTATATAGTCCCTTAGGGGAACAGTTAAACAAATTAGTCGAAATCATCCGCAACTTGATTCCGATGCAAATATACTGATTTTATTTCAGTAAAACAATTAAGAGTTATGAATACACGAGAAAGATTGAAATTATTTCTTGCTTCTATCAATATAAGTGAAGGGGCTTTTGAGAAAGCAACTGGATTGGCTAAAGGATTCGTTAGTAAAGTCGGAGATAGTATTAGGACATCATCGCTCGAAAAAATTAAATCTGTTTATCCTAGTCTTAATACCTCTTGGCTTCTTACCGGTGAAGGAGAGATGTTGTCTCGTAAAGAAAATAACGAGAATATTGTAATGGAGCCAATTTTGGAATATGGTACTGAACAACCTAAAATCAACTATACAACAGGCGTTCCCTATTATAATGTAGATTTTATAGGTGGTTTTGACCTGATTCTAAACGACCAAACCGTAAATCCGGAATATATGATAGATTTTCAAAAATACAATAATGCGGATTGCTGGTGCAATGTTACAGGTCATTCTATGGAACCAGAAATTAATCACGGAGATATAATAGCATTGAAGAAAATAGAAGATAAATCATTTCTTCCACATGGAGAAGTGTATGCCATCGTTACAACAAACGATATGCGCACTATAAAAAGATTGGGAGCTGGGAAAACTGACGATTCATATACGCTCATCCCATCCAATAAATCACCAGAGTATTCCCCACAACAACTTCCAGCAAGAATGATTAGAACTATATTTCAAGTATTGGGAGCTGTAAAGAGATTTTAGAAACTAAATATATTAAGATTATGAAGATGATTTTATTTTTAATGGCATTTTCCATTGCTTGTATAGGTTGTGAAAATCAAAACGCAAACATACAGAAATGTTACACAATGCTTAGTGAAGCAGAACAAGCCCAAGAAACTATCGAAACAATCCCATGTGGTATAAGATTTGGCATGACAAAAGATGAGATAAACAGTCATCTCGAAAAGTTAAGTTTAAATCCCGATTCTACAAACGTTAGCAAAAAGGATGATTTCTATTATTATACATTCAAATTCCCAACTGGATATTACAAAGCATTGATTCTTCCAGCCCTCCCTATGAATGGAAAAATACATAATGTTTCATTTATATTTAGAAATAGCATGGTTTCTTTGCCAGAATCAAGAGATGAAAGTTTACTAAAAGACTTAAAACTGGAATTTGGTGATTTGATTTCAAGTAGTTGCGTAATAGGAGATAAGGAACATTTACACAAGAAATACACATGTTGGGCAAAGGATAATTTAGCCATCTATTTTAATAATGACTCGTTTTTTTGTGGGTTAACATTCGCAAATGCCCCAATAGACAAAACAGCGCATACGCTAAAATTTTCCCAAGAGATTACATCATCAGTAAATAGCCAAATCAAGAATAAAGAAAATTCAAAATCTGAAAACCAAGTCACGGGTGCGGATAAGTACATTGAAACAATTACCGGATTTACATGCGTAAAGGCAACAGTTACGGATAATGGTTTTCTTATTATAGCGATTGATGCCACATCAGAAAGCGGATATGATTTCCTTGCTTCGCAATTTCTTGATGAAGCGAAGAAAGAAGGAGTTTCTGGATTAAAGGGTGTAATGATTGTAGATTCCAAGAATTGCCAATTCCAGAAAGGGGCTGTCGTTGGAAAAAGAATAGGGAAAGCATTTAATAAATAAATAGACTATGATTGACTTTCTAACAATCATACTCATTATATTCGGAGTACTGCAAATTATCCTCTTCTTCAAGGTATGGGGAATGACGAATGACATCAAGGAAATACGAAATAAGTACCTCAAAGACGAGGATGAAAAGAAAAGGAGAGAAGTGGAATACGCCCCATCTCCTAAAATCAGCGGTGGGGTTAAACCGACAATATAACCGGAATTATTTCCCGGCTTTTTCTTTCCCTATTCGCAAGTTGTGCAAATGTTGTGCAACTATCATAAAAAGAAAATGCTAACAAGTTATCAATGAACCTATTAGCATTTTTCCTTGTGATTCCGTTGCGATTCGAACGCAAGACCCACGCCTTAGAAGGGCGTTGCTCTATCCAGCTGAGCTACGGAACCATCCTTAATTGCGGTGCAAAGGTACGCTTTTCTGTGAAATTTGCAAAGATTTTACGCAGAAAATATTTTGTAAATAGATGCTTTTATATCCGATTAGATGTTATAATCCTAATGGTAAACCAGTTACATACCATAAAATAAATAACAAAGTCCAGGCTAATAATATATATAGAGAGTATCTCCAGGTATATTTCAGTAATGAACCATAGGTCGCTTGCTTATCATATTGCTGCATGTAAGTAAGGATAAGAGGCATGTAGAACATGAAAGGAGTGATGGCATTGGTGGCACTGTCGCCAATACGAAAAGCGCATTGCACCATATCCGGAGAAATCCCCATATTGGCAAAGAACGGAACAAAAATGAAGGACATGAAAGTCCACTTGGCAGTGGCAGAGACCATAATAAGGTTCACAAGTGCTGTAAAGAGAATAAATAGAATGAGTATCCATAAACTCCCAAGATGGATGGACGAAAGCATGTCCGCTCCCATAATGGCTATACATTTATCCAAATGAGAATACTCGAAACACGCAAACATCTGAGCAGCAAAGAAAGCGATAACAAAGTAAACACCCAACAATTTCATAGGTTGAGTAAGCCCCTCAATCACATCTCCATCTGTACGATAACGACCGGAAGCAAAGCCATAAACCATCCCCATAAGCCCAATACCAAAAGAAAGCAAAAACAGAATGCCCTCTATAAAAGGAGAACGGATCAGACCACCATTCACACTACGCAAAATACCCCATGAAGAGAAAGTAGCCCAAAGAATCACGGTTGTATAAATCACCCCGATAGATACTGCACCTATCATAGCACGACGCTCTTTGCGGGATAATTGCTTATAACCATTGAAACGAATATGACCGGCATATTCCCCCAAAGCCGGAAGAAGATTACGGCGGGTTACCTGATAAATAATAAAAGCCAGCAAAAAAGTAGATGCAAACAAGAAATAGTAATTGCATAAAGGCCCTGTATTTCCAGGTGACACATTTGCCATGTCCGCAGCTTCCTGGGTAGTGGCAGCAAGCATAGGATCCAAAGTACTCAGCATCAAGTTAGCGCTATACCCACACGAAACAGAAACGTATGCCGTAATAATACCTGCAACCGGATGCAGCCCGACCGAATGGAATAAAGTTGCTGCAATCGGTAAAAGAATTATGTATCCGGCATCACCTACTACATTGGAAAGTAATCCCAAGAAAATAACCAGTATCACCATGCGCCATGGATTATGCTTACGACGTGCCCCACCGCGGATACAAGCATCTATAAAACCTGAATGTTGTGCCACCCCGATACCAAACATAGCCACAATTACCAAGCCTAGCGGAGCAAACCCCGTGAAATTAGTAACCACATGCCGCAACAGCCAACGAACACCTTCCGGACTAAGCAAACTTTGTACCCGTATCTCCTCCCCTGTTTGCGGTTGAAACACGCTCAGGCCGTAAATGTCAAATATCCATGATAAGACAATGACAGCCAGCGTCAACAAGAGAAACATTGTTGCCGGATGCGGTAAACGCCATTTGCTATTCATCATCTGCTTCCAGATTATCTATATCAAGAATACGGAGTTCCAAAGCACGCACAACCAGACGGGTTGCATTCACTCCTACCCGCTCTCCTTGTGGAAACAGACGGTTTACCAAATCATTCTGACGCTTTTCCAGAGATTTAACTCCAAAAGGCATACCTTTCAAGTTAGCAATCATATCTTTGGTATACCCCAATGCCAGATGGCGTAGGAAACGTTCGTCATACTCATCGATATCATAACTGATAACCGCTTCCTGACGTTTGGCATCATTCGCAACAGATTGCTTGAAACGGTCTACAATTTTTTCCAGAATAGGATAATTAAAAACCAGCTTCTTTCCATCCATTACTGCCTGTACATCTGTTTTCGTAAGCAGCTCACCTGTTTTCAAAATAATACCGTCAGCACCCGCATTCAGAACATCCACCCAAAGCTTTTCATTCAGAATTTCTCCGGTAAATATGAGTACGTGTACTCCCGGATAACGCTTAAATATATTCCAGCAGATATCCACACCAATAGTAGTAGAACCACCCAAACCTAAATCCAGCAATACCAAGTCAGGAACTCCGGCTTCTATCAATGTCCAAAATTCGCTTTCAGTCATGGCCGTACCGATAACTTCTGCGTTGGGTATTTCATGGCGGAAGATTTCTTCCGTTCCTTTCAGTTCAAGCTTGACGTCTTCTACAATAATTACTTTGAATTTCTTGTCTTCCATATTCTTTAATTTTATTTTCTTCTCGGTATCGTGAAATAAACTGTAAATCCACCATTCTCAGCCTGTTCAGCATTGATGCGACAGCCACGTTTTCCGGCAAACTCGTCATGGTCGCGGATAATCTGCTTGCAGACGAGATACTCCGTACCTCGCAACTCTCCTTTTTCTCCTGTTGCCGTCATACGTTCCAAGTTTGGATAGAAAAGTTGATTTAATTCCTCACGGGTTTTCGTCCTTCGCATATCAGTGAAAAGGAAACGAATATATTCTCCGTCTACTGCTGCTGCCAAATGTATTTCCCCATCCAGAGGAACAGACAAGGCTTCGTCTATCAGATTCTCCAATAAGAAGCGGAGTTGGATAAAATCTCCGACCACTCTTTCATCGATAGCTCTTGTAGAGAAGGATACAGCAACCCCTTTTCCCTTATTTGCTTTACGGAAATACTTTTCTGCCAGAGCAAACAACTCCGGTACGGAAATGATCCCGCGACGGAACGTAACTTCTTCCAACTGTCGCGATGCGCACGAACTCAAGATGGTAAATATACCTTTATAATATTCTATCAATTCGCTGATAGCTGAAACCGTCTCTTTTTCTTCCGTTTCTGAGAGAATACCTGAACGGAGTTTACCAATGAGTTGCTTGATCTTATTCGGATAATAAATTGTCTCGTGCTTGATGGTGGAAAGACAATTATCAAGCACCATATTCTGCACATGCAACATACCGTCCTCCCATGACGCCCGGTGTGCTTCTTCATGCGCAGCTTCGATGTCGCGGTATTTTGTTGCCAGTTTCACAACTGCATTGAAGACCACAATCGCTATATACCGCGCAATCAATTCCAGCAATAGATGAGCCGTCTCTTGATCGACATTCTCTTGCCGTTCAAGATATAACACACCCACACAGCGCGAATCACCCGCAGCATCCACTACCAAAGGCAAAGCTTCAAATCCCGGTGCGGACAGTTGAGTGTGCTGTTCAAAACAGCGTTGAACTACTTCCTTCCAAAGGTCATCTTCTGCCGTAGATGTTCCATTATCTCCCGCAGAGGACAGCTCATTTTCTATAGAATTTGACGCATATTCCAGTTGATGTGTCGTTTCATTGTAAACGGCGATTCCCAACCGATCAATACTTAGCAACTCATTTACGGCATCGAAGCCTTCGTCAACGATACATTGAGGAATAGCTTTCAGGGTATCTTCTTCCCGTTGCAATGCCTCTTCTGTTTCGGGAACTTGTATCAGGGAAGCAGCAAATATCTGTCTATTGATTTCCAAGACCTGTTCCAGATTCCAACGGTTTACAAGACGTTTACGAATATACAGAATGTAATATCCTAAAAGCAACATAGCTATAAGTCCGATAAACAGGATAACCCCCACCATCTTATTATTCGTAGAACGTTCCAGTTGACGACAATATTCTTCCAAAGACTGGTCTTCACCCAATAATTTGTACATGGTAGTATAGGCGGCATTATTATAACTGTACGCATCCCATTGTTTCAAAGCCAGAAAAGCGACAGCCGCCTCATTCCGGATATCCAGAATGACATGAAAGTCCGAATTGAAAAGCTCATTCCACCAGGATAACTCACCCGGCTCCCCTTCTCCTCTCAATGACATATAGCGCTGCGGCTCCCGGGCATACCTTTTATAATGCGCATTCAGGCAAGACATGGCAGAATCTACATATTCCAAAGCCTGTTCAAAATTTCCTTCCACATTACTATAATAGGCATCATTGGCATAGTCGGACGCCTCATTCAACAGAGCTTCAAACTCATTTTCCGCAGCTAATGACAAAGAATCCTGAGCCGTTTGCGCATAGATTTCATCCGGTTGCATCACCGCTTCCTCCACTGCTTTATTGCATGAACTCATACCTATAGAAAAGAATATGCACAGAAATACCATCAAAGTTTTACGCACTCCTGTAGGCAAACGGAAATAAAAACGGCTGCCCTTCCCTAAAGTACTTTCTACATTGAACAAACAGACTCTGAATACTTCGTTCGTCTTCCGGTATTTCTCAATGATACCTTTACAATTCATCAGGCCGAAGCCGCTCCCTTTGTTTTTTAGCAGTTCTTCCCGATCGGCAGCATCCAGTATGCCTATTTCCTGCGAATTATACAATTTCTCACCGACAATACGCGTCACATCTTCTTCAGAAAGACCATAACCGGTATCTTCTACTGAGATTTCCACATATTCTTCTGTCGGATTTGCATAGACTTTTACCTTGCCTCCCTTTGGAGTATATTTACGGGCATTTTCAGCAAGCGTGTTTATCATAAACAGCGTCAACGCCTTGTCAGCTTTCACATAGGTATCCGTTGGTGTCACTTCCAGTTGTTGCTGTTTCATTTCGAAAGCACGGCTTCCTTTCCGTATCAGATCGAAAAGCTCGTTCAACCCGAATGTTTCTATATTCAAGCTCAGGCTACCCTGTTTCATTTTAATCCATAAAGCAAGGATATCATTGTATTCATTGATGGTTGTCACCAATTCGTCCATATATTGATACTTCTCAGCTTTGATGTGTTCGTCATGGATAAAACCCTTTTCCGTCAGTTTATGCACTTCATTAATAATACGGTCTATGTACGGATGAATACCGTTCACAATGGCCATACACGCTTTCTTTATAAGATTCTGACGTTTATTTCCGGCTATATGCTGTTCGTACACGTACCGTTCTTTCTCCAACCGGCGGCGTTCGTCACCCAGCGAAATGGAAGTCATGCCATTATCAAGCGCCCATGTAATATAAGGAGCAATCACATGTAGTATTGCCTTCTCATCCTTCGTAAGACGTTTGGGTAATACCAACTGCCCATCTTCTATCCGGATGTCTTTTACATTGAAAAGTTCCTCTATATCTGTCTGCACAGCAGAAAGAATGGCATCTACAATCTCTTCTTCCGTCTGCGCGTCCGTGGGAATAGAAGCAGTTATTTTCTGACAAATGTCCAACATCTGCCTCAAACGGTGCAAATGGACATGATTACGTTCTTTAGACCGCTTATTGAATATCCAAAAGAATAAAACCACCAGTATAAAACCGACAATCACGAAGAAGAGTAAAATATTGAGTTGCCGGGCTTCACTTTCCAAAGCCTGATAACGGCTTTCCAACTCCTTATCCTGCCGGGTATCTTCCAGAATATCCAGATAAATATTGCGATTATAATCGGAGTGTTGCTTCATTTCCAGTCCGGCATACGTAACACTCAGTTGTTCGCGAATACGTGAAATCCATTCCGGAACGGTTCGTAACTTACGCTCTATCCATGCTTTTTCTGAAGAAATGGTATCCCGTATATCATAGGTTTTCAACCAGTCCAGGCTATCGTGGCAATCATAAAAACGGCGATGATGGCTGTTCACGCACTCCAAGGCAAGCGTCAATGTATCCAATGCTTCGGCGTAGTTATCATGCGCATTCAAATATTTACCAATAGAAACATAGGCACCGGCAATCTGATACACATCATTATATTGCTTGAATTTCTTCAAAGCCAATTGTCCTAAACGCATGGGCAACAAAGAATCCACGGGAACATCAAACTGTTTCAATGCATGAGAACGCCTGACCTGGAAAAAGTCATAATTATCGGGAGATGCCATCAGGTTAGCAAGCCCCTGTACTCCATTACCTTCAAAATACAAGTATCCTCCGCGGGATGCCATTTTCCAAGTTGTATACAGTTCGTCGAATTCACGCAAACGACGTTCATCCGCCGTTTCACCATCACAAAGTGCTGCCGATCCTTTTATATAATGATAATACAGTAACTGGTTCGTATCCGCTACAAGTTCTTCCTGCGGATATATTTCGTTGATGGAAGCCACCGCTTCCGGACGTTGTTGCAGATAGTAGTAATAAACTGCGGAAACGATATAAAATTCGGAGCGTGCATAGTTCAGTCTCAACCGTTCGTGCTTATCTACGAAAAGTTTGTTATCTTCATCTATTCGTTTCATGCGGCGGAGGGCACTGTTCCGATAGTCATAAAATTCTTTGTTCATGGCCGTCCGCTGATAGATTTTCATCAATCCGATATCGGCAACCAGCAATTCCAGTTCATTTTTCGTGAGACTATACACATCTTTATGAAACTTCTCCGCTTTCTCAAAATCCATGCGCATAAAAGCACAAAAACCCAGATTATTGGATGCTTCCGCTTTCCCTTGACTATACAGATTCACTTTTCCATAAGCTTGCGTGGCAGCATGACAAGAAGAGTCCAGGTCTTTATACCGATAAGAATAAGCCACTTGGTTGAGCGAATCGATAAGATATACTTCCTTGGTGGGAGCAGTACCCACACAAGAAATCATTACTATGCAAAAACACAGTAAGCCCACCAATCGTATATGAGGAAACCGTTTCACTTAGCAAAGCTACAAATAAATCCGGGAAAGAAAAAAGATTTTTCTACAATAAGTCTTGTAGAATGTAGCGGGAAATTCATAACTTTGCAGCCGTATTAAACAAATAGGTAACATCTATTACAAAATGAGCGAAAAAGCACCCGTAATGGTATTCTCCGGAACTAACTCGAGATACCTTGCAGAGAAAATCTGCGCAAGCCTTGATTGCCCTCTGGGAAAGATGAACATCACCCACTTTGCTGATGGTGAGTTTGCTGTTTCCTATGAAGAGTCAATTCGTGGCGCACATGTATTCCTGGTTCAATCCACTTTCCCTAATTCCGACAATTTAATGGAACTTCTGCTGATGATCGACGCTGCTAAAAGAGCGTCTGCTAAAAGCGTTGTTGCAGTCATTCCATATTTCGGTTGGGCACGACAGGACAGAAAAGACAAACCTCGCGTTTCTATCGGCGCAAAGTTAGTAGCCGATTTACTTTCAGTAGCAGGTATCGATCGTTTGATTACGATGGATCTCCATGCTGATCAAATTCAAGGTTTCTTCAACATTCCGGTAGATCACTTGTATGCTTCGGCAGTGTTCCTCCCCTATATTGAGTCCTTGAAATTGAAAGATCTTGTAATCGCTACACCGGATGTGGGTGGTTCCAAACGTGCCAGTACATTCTCAAAGTATTTGGGAGTTCCCCTGGTATTGTGCAACAAATCACGTGAGAAAGCAAACGAAGTTGCATCCATGCAGATTATCGGTGATGTAACCGATAAGAATGTAGTATTGGTAGATGACATTGTAGATACAGCCGGTACTATCACCAAAGCAGCTAACATTATGTTGGATGCCGGTGCTAAATCAGTACGCGCTATTGCAAGCCACTGTGTAATGTCCGACCCGGCGTCTTTCCGTGTACAGGAATCCAGTCTGACTGAAATCGTATTTACCGATAGTATCCCCTACTCTAAGAAATGCGCGAAAGTAAAACAACTCAGTATTGCTGATATGTTTGCAGAAACCATCAAGAGAGTGGTGAATAATGAGTCTATCAGTTCACAATACATTATCTAAATTGCCTTTGGCAATTTAGAAATTAAAAATTAAAAATTAAAGGCTGCGCAGTTAATGTAACATCGCGCAGCCTTTAATTTTTAATTTTTAATTTAATTCCAGTCTTCCCATTTTGTACGTGCCTTTTTTTATTACTTTTCCGTTTTTATCCGTTTCAACAAAAGGACCGTGTTTTTTGCCTTGCTTGAAGAAGCCTTCGTAACGATTACCGTTTTTATCCTCCTGTATACCGTTACCTTCTTCCATACCATTCACAAAACCACCTTTGTACTTAGTTCCATCTGTCATTATCAAAGTTCCCTGACCATTGAACTGGTTGTTTTTCCATTCGCCTTCGTAGGAATCACCTACATTCCATTTATACGTTCCGCGGCCGTCACGTTGGTTATCTTTCCAGTCGCCGTCATAGACTGCACCATTTGCCCAGGTGAATACACCTTTTCCATGTTGCATGCCGTCTTTGAAGTTTCCTACATATTTATTGCCGTTGGCGTGATAATAAATACCGGCTCCGGTACGTTCACCCTGCACATACGCACCTTCATAGCGGTCGCCGGTGTGGAAGAAGTAAATACCTTTGCCATGTTGCATATCATCTTTCCAGTCGCCTACATATTTATCTCCGTTGGCATATTCGAAAGTTCCTTTTCCATCACGCACATCGTTCTTCCAGTCACCTTCATATTTACAGCCGTCATTCCAGACAAAAGTACCTTTACCCTCTTTCTTATCATTTTTCCAGGAACCTTCATATTTGGAACCATTTTTCCAGGTATATGTGCCTTGACCTTCACGCTTGTCATTTACCCAGTCTCCTTCGTAAATGTCACCGGTATAATAATACATCGTACCTTTGCCTTGCTGGTAATCCTGAAACCACATACCGTCATAACGGTTGTTGTTCATGAAATAGTAAATGCCTTTACCGTGTTGCTGGTCCTGGAACCATTGTCCTTCGTACTTTTCACCATCAGGAAACATATAAATACCATATCCTTCACGTTTTCCTTTCACATATTCACCTTCATAGACATTGCCATTTTTGAAAACCGTCTTACCTTTTCCGTTGGGTTTACGGCCTTTCATTTCACCTGTGTATACGGAGCCATCCTTGAAGGTATGAGTTCCTATCTTTATTTCAGAAGAAAAAGTTGTTTTTACTTTGTCGAAGAAACCAGATTTCTTTTCCTGGGCCGTCGCCCCGCCTTGGGACATGAATACCAGAATGAGTGCAGTATATAGATATTTCATTGAAAATTATAAATTAGCGATTTTAATAATAAGACGTGTAAACGCAGCAACTTGTTACACGTCCTATATAGTATTTGCACAAAGATACAATTAATCTGCTAAAAGGAAGGGGTATCACACCTTTTTTATGACATTTTTTTGCCGGATACGATTTCTTTTAATGTCTCTTTGCACAAATAGCGTGAGGCAAGTTCGCGTATCTCGACAGGAGTAATTGTCTTCACTGCTTCTACGGCATCCCTCACATACGAGTCCGGGAGGCCGGAAGTATGAATAAAGATCCAGGCATCCGCCAGTGAGAAAGCAGATTCATAGCTGCGGCACATATCACCCAACATATAGTTCCTCACCATGGCAAGTTCTTCGGCAGGTACGAGGTCATTTTGTAGGCGGTCTATTTCATGGTAAACTTCTTTTATAAGCGGTTCTACAAATTCATTGGCAGTCTCTGCATTGACAACCAACAACCCACTATCGGGATAAGGCATGATACCGGCAGATATACCATACGTATATCCTTTATCTTCACGAATATTAGACATCAAACGGCTACCAAAATAGCCTCCGAATAAGGTAACCAGAACACGAACTTTCAAATAGTCAGGATGGCGACGGTCTAAAGAAAGCATCCCCATACGAACAGCACTTTGCATTGCATCGGCACGTTCGGTAAAGATACGTTTCTCAGAAGAAGTCACCGGAGTATAGGAGTTTTTTTCCGGCTTCCGGAAATCTTTGCCGAAAGGTTCACTTCCAAAAAGAGTTTCAATACGACTGATAATGTCTTCGCTGACCTTCCCCGCAAGATAGATACTGCAATTTCCGGAATGATAATATCGGTCGTAAAAAGATTGCAGAACAGAAGGATTAATCAATTGATAATCCTCTTTCTGCACTAATTGCCCGCACGGATGCATATCGCCATACACGGCATTTATCAAAGTACGATGAGCCAGAAAGTCCACCTTGGAGCTGTTCACAAGAAATTGCTGGATATTGCTGTCGATAATCACTCCCAGTTCTTTTTCAGGGAAAAGAGGTTCTTTTACGATAGATTCAAAAATATCTAAAGTTTCCGGCAGATATTTATTCAAAGAATAAAGGGTGATATAAGCATACTCGGACGAGCTGGAAAGCTCCAACCAGGCACCATAGTAATCCAACTTTTCGGCAATGGCCGCGGCCGAATAACGCCGGGTACCTTCGCGCAGCATCCGGTTGGTAAACAAAGCCTGCAAGCGTTGGCTCTGTTGCCAGCGTCCACCTTCTATCAACAGGTCAATTCGGACTACTTCATTATCCCCGGCATTGAGTATATATAAAGGTATGCCATTTTTCATCACCCGGCATTCGGGAGATGGCACTGCCAGTTGTTCCGGCTCACAAATAAGGGGCTGGATAGTTCTGTCTAACATATTTTCAAGAATTCTTCAGCCTTTTCCAAATCCTGGGGAGTATCAATGCCAATGGTCTCTACTTCGGTAATACCGGCTTTAATGGTATAACCATTCTCCAGCCAACGAAGTTGTTCCAGCGATTCTGCCAGTTCCAACGAAGATTGCGGCAACGAAGTAATCTCTTTTAAAACTTCAGCACGATAAGCGTATAATCCTATATGCTTATAATAAGTGTGATTTTTCAACCAATCTTGTTTTTCCGCATTTCGCTGATAAGGAATAATGGAGCGGCTGAAATAGAGTGCATTCATATTCTTATTCAGCACTACTTTCGGAGAATTGATATTCTCCAAAGCTTCAAACCCATTCTCAGGAGTAAAAGGTTTCACCAGTGTAGCAATCTGGGTCGTAATATCGTTGAAGCAAGCTTTTACAGTTTCCAGTTGGGAGGGTTGAATAAAAGGTTCGTCACCCTGAATATTGACTACGACATCAAAGTCTCCCCCTATTTTAGTATATGCTTCATAGCAACGATCCGTACCGCTTTTATGATTAACGGAAGTCATCACTACTTTACCTCCGAAAGCTTTTACAGCTTCTTCGATCCGTTCGTCATCTGTGGCCACATAAGCATCGTCCAGAATACCTGCCACTTGTTCATATACTCGCTGTATTACAGTTTTACCTCCCAGCATCGCCAACGGTTTTGCAGGAAAACGCGTGGATGCGTAACGGGCGGGAATGATTCCTAAAAACTTCAACATGTTTATATTTACTATTTTATAGATCCGCGTTCGTCCGCTTTATCCGCGTCGTCCGCGTACTCATTTTAAATTACTCTATTTCTTTCAATCCCCGGCAAATATAGTCCCTTTTTAAATCGTCGGGTTTATAGACTGTATCATCACATGATAATAAGTCCAGATCCAACCGGACTATTTCTTGCTTTTTCTCTTCAGGCATCCGCCCCGCTTCCCGTTCAATAGCTTTCAAACAAGAAGTTATTTCCGCCGCATCGCTACTAGAAATAAAACGTGCCACCTGATTGGAAAATAAGGATGAACGCCGGAAATAAAGCGGTTTAGTCTCTTCTTCCGTAGAAAAACGAATACCAGGAAACAGTTCTTTCAACCGCTTCCGCGCCAACGAAAGATTCTCTTTCTGTTGCTCGTTACTACCGATGCTGATTGTATAAACCACTTTCGAAATCAAGAATTTAGACCGACACTTGAGCTTTAATCAAAAAAGTCATCCAAACCAGTTTCTGATGCCGATTCAAAATTAACGTCCCCATTATCCTTACAAGGATCGAAACCTTCCGGAAGTTGGAATGTCTCATTTTCATCATATCCCAGTGTCTTGTCTCCAAGCACTTTTACCATATATTTAGACCAGATAGGCAATGCCATAGAAGCACCTTGCCCATGCAGCATAGTATCGAAATGAATATCGCGTTCTTCTCCACCAACCCAGCATCCGGATACCAGTGAAGGAGTAAAGCCCATAAACCAACCATCTGCATTATAGTTAGTTGTTCCGGTCTTACCACCCATATCAGCTTTCACACCTAAGCGACGAACACGTCCACCTGTTCCCTCATTAATAACGGCACGAAGCATAACCAACATCTTATAAGCGCTGGAAACACTGATAACCTCTTCCATTTCCGGAGAGAACGTAGCTAATACATTTCCGTCATTATCTTCAATGCGAGTTACAAACAGTGGAGCTACACGGATACCTTTATTGGGGAATGCAGTATAAGCACTGACCATTTCTCCTACCGAAATTTCGCAAGGACCAAGACATAAAGAAACTGACGGCACAATTTCACGATTACGTACACCAAAACTTTCAATCAAGCGTTTCAGAGAATATGGGTTGAGCTTACTCATCAGATACGCTGTGATCCAGTTGTCAGAGTTAGCCAATCCCCACTTCACAGTTACCATTTCTCCATAACGTTTAGTATTGGCATTACGGGGCGTCCACGGTTTGCCGTTTTCATCAATTAAAGTATATTCCACATGACGCGCTTCATCACAAGGAGAATAGCCATTCTCCATAGCTAATGTGTAGACATAAGGCTTAATGGTGGACCCCACCTGACGACGACCTACCATTGCCATATCATATTTAAAATAATGATGATTAGGCCCTCCGACATATGCTTTCACATGCCCATTATGCGGATTCATAGACATAAAACCTGCACGGAGGAAGTGTTTGTAATAGCGGATAGAATCCATAGGTGTCATGATTGTATCCTTTTCACCATTCCAGGTAAATACCGACATTTCTTCAGGTGTATTGAAAGCTTTTTCAATTTGGGCATCCGATGCCCCGGCTTTCTTCATGATACGATAACGGTCGGACTGTTTCATGGTGCGGGTAAGAATTTCATCTACCTGCTCCTGCGTAATTCTGTTACTGTAAGGCGCTTTTTTACGTCCTTTCTTTTCTTTGAAGAAATAGCCTTGCAATTCTTTCAGGTGCTCTTCTACCGCCTCTTCTGCATATTGCTGCATACGAGAGTCAATAGTGGTATAAATTTTCAGACCGTCTGTATAAAGATTATATTTAGAACCATCTTTCTTAGTATTCTTTTCACACCAACCAAATAAAGGATTATTTTCCCAGTCAAGAGAATCTTCATAGAATTTTTGCATCTGCCAACCACGATAATCTCCCTTTACAGGTTTCTTTGCATTCAATACACCACGCAGATATTCGCGGAAGTAAGTTGCCATTCCTTCATTATGATCAACGCGAGTATATTTCAGAACAAGCGGAAGGGCCTGCAAAGAATCACATTCTTCCGCTGTGATATATCCGGCTTTACGCATCTGATCAAGCACCACGTTACGACGCCCGCGTGAACGTTCATTATATCGTACAGGATTAAAATAAGATGGATTCTTGCACATTCCTACAAGCATAGCGGCTTCTTCTATCTTTAAATCATTTGGATCGCAACCGAAATAAGTATTGGCAGCAGTTTTAATACCTACTGCATTGTTCAAGAAATCAAATTTATTAAGATACATGGTAAGTATCTCTTCTTTAGTGTAATAACGTTCCAATTTCACGGCAATCACCCACTCGATGGGTTTCTGAAACAAACGTTCCATTACATTATCCGCACTGGGCGAATAAAGCTGCTTGGATAATTGTTGTGTTATCGTACTACCTCCACCTGCATTCGTCTGAAATAACAAACCACGCTTCACGATAGCGCGGAACAATGCGATGGCATCAATTCCGGAGTGTTTGGCAAAACGCACATCTTCCGTTGCAATCAAAGCATTGATAATATTAGGAGACAGATCATTATAGCCTACATACACACGATTCTCTTTACTAAAAGAATAAGTTCCGAGCGCCTTCCCGTCTTCTGAGAAAATTTGTGTAGCAAACTTATAATTGGGGTTTTCCAGATCTTCGACAGGAGGCATATAGCCTATCCAACCTTTTGCAATGGAGAAGAAAACAGTGACGCAAGCCAATACTATGACGGCTAAGAATATCCAAAGGATTTTTATGATGTTCTTTATCATGTTTATTACTGTAAATTCACTAAATCAATAAAATAGATTACCTGTAAAAATAACAAGGCAAAGGTACGGAATTATATTGGAACACCCTTATAAATTCTATAGAAAACTCTTAAAACGCCACACTTTATCATCGGAAATGCCACATCTTAATGGGTAAAATGCCACACTTCAGCAAGCACAAAGTGTGGCATTTCGGAGAATGAAATGTAGCATTTCCGATGATAAAGTGTGGCGTTTGGGGTGATGAAACCTGGCATTTTGGAGGCGTTTTTTGTTTAGGAAACGGCCGATTCCAAGCTGTTTTTTGCAAAAAAACGCATTTTTTTGCTTAGGAACAAAGTGTGATCAAGAAGGGTAAAATACTATTATTCAACACTTTCACTAAAACAGACAATGCATTTTTCTTTCTTATTATATTCTTTATATAACAACAACAGCAGAAAAGAAAAAGAAAAGCTACTGCTGATGCTGGTAATGATCCAAACAAATTCCGGCATTCATCTCACCGCATAAGAAACTTCATCCCGTAAGATTGTTTTTTCGCCCCACGAGATATTTTTTTCAGCTCATAGGGCAAAACTCTTTGTCCCATAAACTGAAGATCACCGTCTATGGAGACGAAAAAAACTTCTAAATTTTCTCCCGTCTTTCTTCCGTACTCCGCATCTTTTCCGTACCTTTGAACTCTCGAAAAGAAACAAAATAACGAACGATATGGAAAACAGAAGTTTAGTCACCATTGCCGAGCATAGCAAGGAAAAAATCCTCTACATGATCGAGATGGCGAAGCAGTTTGAAGCCCGTCCCAACCGTAGGCTGCTGGAAGGGAAAGTGGTTGCAACCCTCTTTTTCGAGCCGTCTACCCGTACAAGACTCAGTTTTGAGACAGCAGCCAACCGCTTAGGAGCCCGTGTAATCGGGTTTAGTGACCCCAAAGCAACGAGTTCTTCGAAAGGCGAAACCCTGAAAGATACCATCAAAATGGTGAGCAACTACGCCGATATCATCGTGATGCGGCATCATCTGGAAGGAGCAGCCCGATATGCCAGCGAAGTAACCACAGTGCCTATCGTCAATGCCGGAGACGGAGCCAACCAGCATCCTTCACAAACGATGCTCGACCTCTACTCCATCTACAAAACCCAGGGTACACTGGAGAACCTGAATATTTTCCTCGTTGGTGATCTCAAATATGGCCGCACCGTACACTCACTGCTGATGGCAATGCGCCACTTCAACCCAACTTTCCACTTCATAGCTCCTGATGAATTGAGAATGCCCGAAGAATACAAAATTTACTGCCGTGATCATGGCATCAAATACGTGGAACATACGGACTTTACGGAAGAAACCATAGCAGATGCCGACATCCTCTACATGACCCGTGTACAGCGTGAACGCTTCACTGACCTCATGGAGTACGAACGGGTGAAGAACGTCTACATCCTGCGCAACAAAATGCTGGAACATACCCGTCCTAATCTGTGTATTCTGCATCCCCTGCCCCGCGTCAATGAAATCGCTTATGACGTAGACGATAATCCGAAAGCTTACTACTTCCAGCAAGCTCAAAACGGTCTGTATGCTCGTGAGGCTATCCTCTGCGATGTATTAGGCATCACACTGGATGAGGTGAAAGCCTAAATTGTACTTTGTAAATTGCTAATTTGTAAATTGAAAGATGAGCGAAAAAAAACAAGAATTACAGGTTGCCGCATTAGAAAACGGTACCGTTATCGACCATATCCCCTCTGAAAATCTGTTCACAGTAGTCTCTTTGCTGGGACTGGAACACATGAATAACAATATCACCATTGGCTTTAATCTCAAAAGCGGAAAGCTGGGTACTAAAGGCATTATTAAAATTGCGGATAAATTTTTCTGCGATGATGAAATTAATCGCATCGCCGTGGTAGCACCTAATGTGAAGCTGAATATTATCCGGGATTATGAAGTGGTGGAAAAACGTGAAGTTAGCCTTCCTGAAGAACTTCACGGCATTGTAAAGTGTGCTAATCCCAAATGTATTACGAACAACGAGCCCATGGCGACGTTATTCCATGTAGTGGATAAGGAGAATTGTGTGATCCGATGCCATTATTGCGAGAAAGAACAAAACAGGAACGAAATTGAAATAATATAAGAGCTCGTAACTCTTTAGTCATGAAACAAGACTGGAAGCCCGGAACAATGATTTACCCGCTTCCTGCCGTATTGGTAAGCTGCGGAAGCATTCCGGAAGAATATAACATATTAACAATTGCATGGACGGGAACGATTTGTACGAACCCGCCCATGTGCTATATTTCAGTACGTCCCGAACGCCACTCCTACGAAATCCTGAAACGGAATATGGAGTTTGTCATCAATCTCACTACCAAAGATATGGCGCGTGCAACGGATTGGTGTGGCGTACGTTCCGGGAAAGACTACAATAAGTTTGAAGAAATGCATCTGACACCGGGAAAAAGCACTGTGGTCAATGCCCCTCTTATTGAAGAATCCCCTTTGTGTATAGAATGTCGTGTAAAGGAAATCATGTCACTCGGCTCGCATGATATGTTTATTGCCGATGTGGTAAACGTGCGTGCCGACGACCGGAACCTAAACCCGGAAACCGGGAAACTGGAGCTGGCGGAAGCTAATCCACTGGTTTATGTACATGGAGGATACTATGAATTGGGTGAAAAGATCGGTAAATTTGGCTGGTCTGTTGAGAAGAAAAGATAGTGATTAACGGTTAGTGGTAAGTGATGAACAAAGTTTTGAAAATATTTATCCTGTGCCTTTTGTTTTTCCCCGCTACAACGTGGGGGCAATCTCATCTTGTGCCCGGTACAGCGGTTGAGGAACCACTGAAGAAACATCACCATGATCGTCCGGTGAACTTCGGTATTAAAGGTGGTTTCACCTCTTCCCTCTTCCTTGTATCTAATCTTACATTAAACGGAATCACCATAGACGAGGTGCAGAATAACTACAAGATAGGCTATTTCGGCTCTGTCTTTATGCGTATCAACTTTGAACGTCATTTCCTGCAACCGGAAATATCCTACAATATCAACCGCTGCAATATTACTTTCGAAAAACCTGCCGCAGAGGATGCTCCTTTGGAAATGGCATCTATAACTTCTGAAATCCACAGTGTAGACATTCCTGTGATCTACGGATATAATGTTATTAAGGAGGGGCCCTATAGTCTGGCTGTATTCGGCGGTCCTAAATTTCGTTATATCTGGAATAAAAAGAGCGAAGTTACTTTTGAGAATTTCGACCAGCAGGGAATCAAAGAAAGGCTGCGTCCGCTGAACCTCAGCTTCACCCTTGGAGTAGCCGTCACTATCTCCCGCATTTTCTTCGATTTCCGCTATGACATAGGAGTACATAATATATCCCGCAAAGTGACTTATGATGACGGCGTCGTCGAAGGTGATCCACCCGCTGACGAAATACGTTTTCACCGGCGAGACAATGTTCTCAGCTTTTCCTTTGGAGTATTCTTTTAGAAAGTAAATTTCTGTCTTTTCTGACAGTTTATTCATTTTTTTACCGTAAATTTGTGCGCTTAATAAGAGAACACAGATTTATCAAACTTATCTAAGTAAGCAAAATGAAAAGAGACGATTTAATTTTCGATATCATCGAAAAAGAACATCAACGTCAGCTCAAAGGTATTGAACTGATTGCATCAGAGAATTTTGTAAGTGACCAAGTAATGGAGGCAATGGGCTCCTGTCTCACTAACAAGTATGCAGAAGGTTATCCCGGCAAACGTTACTACGGAGGTTGCGAAGTAGTAGACCAGAGCGAACAAATTGCTATCGACCGCATAAAGGAAATCTTTGGTGCAGAATGGGCTAACGTGCAACCCCACTCAGGCGCACAAGCTAATGCAGCTGTATTCCTCGCTGTATTGAATCCGGGTGACAAATTCATGGGATTGAATCTGGCTCACGGCGGTCACCTCTCACACGGTTCTTTAGTAAATACTTCCGGTATCATCTATACTCCCTGTGAATATAATCTGAATAAGGAAACCGGTCGCGTAGACTATGACCAGATGGAAGAAGTTGCTTTGCGCGAAAAACCCAAAATGATCATCGGTGGTGGTTCAGCATATTCCCGCGAATGGGACTACAAGCGTATGCGCGAAATCGCAGACAAAGTAGGTGCTATCCTGATGATCGATATGGCTCACCCTGCCGGACTGATTGCAGCCGGATTGCTGGAAAACCCTGTGAAGTATGCTCATATCGTTACTTCTACCACACATAAGACTTTGCGTGGTCCTCGCGGAGGTATCATCCTGATTGGCAAAGATTTCCCTAATCCTTGGGGCAAAACGACACCGAAGGGTGAAATCAAGATGATGTCTCAGTTGATCGACTCAGCTGTATTCCCGGGTATCCAAGGTGGTCCGTTGGAACACGTCATTGCATCAAAAGCTGTTGCATTCGGTGAGATCCTGCAACCCGAATTCAAAGAATATGCTGCCCAAGTGAAGAAAAATGCGGCCGTACTGGCACAAGCATTAATCGACCGTGGCTTTACAATCGTTTCCGGTGGTACGGATAATCACTCTATGCTGGTCGACCTGCGTAGCAAATATCCTGATCTCACAGGTAAAGTTGCTGAAAAGGCATTGGTATCTGCCGATATCACTGTAAACAAGAATATGGTTCCGTTCGATAGCCGCTCTGCATTCCAGACTTCCGGTATCCGTCTGGGTACTCCTGCCATCACTACTCGTGGCGCCAAAGAAGATCTGATGCTGGAAATTGCAGAAATGATTGAAACGGTTCTGTCCAATGTAGAAAACGAAGCGGTTATTGCCGAAGTTCGCGCACGCGTAAATAAGACAATGGAGAAATATCCGCTGTTCGCATATTAAGAAATTTGTTTTTACGAGTCAGCCGGTTTTGTTTTTTCCGGCCGACAGGTATATACATTTTTGAGAAAAAATGTATGTATATAAATGATTAAATATATAGTTAAATTGTAAAATGGTCCGTAGCCTTTGTGATAAAGGCTACGGACCTCTTTTTTTTACGCATTGACACTATTTTTGTTGTATTGAAAGGATACTCCTGCTTGCATTTCCCTATTTTTGGAAACTACATTTATTATTCACTTTAAAACTTTAATTACTATGTCAGAAAACATTGGAGTAGCTACAGGTAAGATTATGCTGAAAATTGTTATCGCTCTTTTTAAAGGTGTATGGAATGTACTGACCTTCGGGTTTAGAGCTTACAAAGGTCACCGGGACAAAAAAGACGCCGAAATGCGTGAACAGTTAAGACAGGTACAAGCAAACAACAATTCCCAAACTATTTAATTCTGCAATACTATGAGCTCAGCAAACAAGAAACACATGCAGGGTGGTATGAACACCACATACAGCAATGTAAATACTGAAGACGAAAGAAACAAAAAAGCGGAAGAACTATTGTTCCAGGCATGGGAAACAGCCGGATATCATGGACAGCCGGATGAAGATTATTATCCTCGAACAGCCCAGGAAACAAGGGATATGGAAGATCTGCTGACACAAGCGGAAGCAGCCATTGATGACCCGTCGGATACCGAACTAATGGAGGTAATGGCTGATACGCGCGAAGTGCTGGAATGGTCCAAACAGCGGCATTGGACATTCGCATGGTGGATCATCATCTGTGTAGCCATTATGGGATGTTATTATTTCTATCAGGCCGGAAGCGAACAGGATTATGTAGCAAAGAGACAGGCGCTGACTGATGAGCAAGTGCAGACTGAACTTAGCGAAGCCATCACCCGGCAACAAAGTTACATTGATACTTATAGCCAAAAGTTGGCAGTAGATACCATTTCTGAAGAAACACGCAGTCTTTATGAAAAATATATGGAAAATGCCACTGAAGAAATAAAAGAACTGAAAGCATATAATGTGGAAACTTATAAAAAGCACCTAGTAGATCGTGCTGATGCCGGAGTATGGCGTGAAAGATGGGAAGCGATCTGGTGTTTTATCTGGATCGTGCTTTATATTTTCGCCTGCCGTCCACGTGGATATATGATTACTAAACGTCGCCGTGAAGACAAAATGGCTACCGGTCTCAAAAAGATATTATTCGGCATTGCAGGAGCTTTAGTGGGTGCTGCCGGCGCTTTATATGTGACCACCACCATAACTAAATGGAGCGATGGAAGTAAAACCCGTGATGATGATAGCATGATTATCTATGCCATGAAGTTCGGTCTTATTGCACTGGCTGTTATCATCGTTCTTTGGGCAGCACGTATTGTTATCGTGATTGCTACACTTCTGGGACTATTGAGAAACTACGACTGGAAACAGTTGGCCAAAGACCCGAAAGCCATGTTGAATGATTTGAAATAAATGGAAAGGGGATGCAAATATATACCGGCATCCCCTATTTCTATATTTATTTCCGATGGTTAGCTCAATCCTTCTATATTTCCATCTACAATGTCGATGTGCATAGCTTGCGGCTCTTTGGGAAGCCCCGGCATGCGCAGAATTTCTCCGGCGATGGCAACAATCATTTCCGCACCGTTATTGATTACAATATCCTTGATATGAAATTCAAAGTTGTTCACCGCACCGTATATTTTCGGATCGGCAGAGAAAGAATATTGTGTTTTGGCAATGCAAACGGGATAATGACCAATGCCCATCTTCTCTATCAATTTGATGATTTTACGTGAATGGATACTGTAAGTCACCACACTGGCACCGTAAAGATTGCAAGCTATCTTCTCTATCTTTTGTTCTACACTGTCATTTTCACTATAACTGAAGTTCAAGGGTTCAGAAGGTTTCTTCTCAATAGTATCCACTACCAGATTAGCGAGCTCCACAGCCCCCTCTCCTCCTTCTGCAAAGGCATTATTGACAGCGAACCCTACACCTAACTTCTCTTCGCAATGCCGGCGGATTGCTTCTACCTCCTCGTCCGTATCACTGGCAAAACGATTGAAGGCAACCAGCACCGTCTGACCGAATGAACGTAGATTGCGTATATGTTTATCGAGATTGCCGAAGCCTTGTTGCAATCCTTCCATATTGGGTTCTTTAATACGATCCAGACTGACACCTCCATGCATCTTCAAGCCTTGTGCAGTAGCCACAATCACTGTCAGTTTAGGTTGTAACCCACTTTTGCGACATTTGATATTATAAAATTTCTCCGCACCAAGATCGGCACCGAAACCAGCTTCCGTTACAACATAATCTCCAAAAGTCATTGCCATTTTCGTTGCAAGAATAGAGTTACAACCATGCGCAATATTTGCGAAGGGACCGCCATGAACAAAAGCTGCCGATCCTTCGGTTGTCTGAACCAAGTTCGGATTGATAGCATCTTTCAGCAAGACAGTGATGGCTCCTGCTACTCCTAACTCCTTCACTGTGAACGGGCAACCATCAAAACGGAAACCAAGGATGATATTCTCGATCCGTCGTTTCAGGTCGTCTATGTCCTTTGCCAGACAGAGAATAGCCATAATTTCGGATGCAGGGGTAATATCGAAGCCGGATTCTTCGGTAATACCGTTCGTACTGGGACCTAAACCGGTGACAATGCTACGTAAAGAGCGGTCGTTCACATCGAGCACGCGCTGCCAGATGATTTCTTTCAGCCCGAATCCGTCCGCCTGATGCTGATAAAGATAATTGTCGAGCAATGCGGATATCATATTGTGCGCCGAAGTGATGGCATGAAAATCTCCTGTAAAGTGCAGATTTATCTTTTCCATAGGAAGCACTTGGGCATAACCGCCACCTGCCGCTCCACCCTTCATGCCGAAACAAGGTCCTAACGAAGGTTCACGCAAAGCAACGATGGCTTTCTTGCCGATCTTATTCAACCCCAATGCCAGACCGATGGAAACCGTAGTCTTACCAATACCTGCTTTGGTAGCAGTAATGGCAGTTACCAAAATCAGGTTACTTTTCTTCACTTTTTCTTCATCAATCAGATGTGTAGGGATCTTAGCAATATACCGTCCGTAGTTTTCTACTTCTTCACGTGGAATACCTACATTCTCGGCTACCTGCTTAATCTTCTTCAGCTCTATGCTGCGGGCTATTTCAATGTCTGATTTCATACAGAGAACTTCTTTAAATAAAACTTCCTTTTTGAAAGCTACAAAAGTACGAAAAAGAGTGCAGATAGCAAGATTTTAGGGAAAGAAAGCCTCTGTTATCTTATTCAAGTGTCAAAGCGATACCTTCTACACGATCCGGGTTTGAACCTTCCGGCTCAATCATATCGAAAGAACGTGTTCCGACAGGCAGTGGAGCGAAATAAAGAGTATAATCGGCCTCTCCACTTTCCGGCATATAGAATTTCTCCCCTAAAGGAATACCTTCCGAACGAAGAACCGGACATACAGTTCCATTGTCCGCTACTAACTGGATATTCTTCATAATTTGTATCCAATATTTGGGTATATAATAGGCACGAATCCGCAAGACCGTAGCAGTATCCGTCAATACTACCTGGCGGATTTCAGGAATATCGTTATTGCTTTTCTTCACCGTCGGGAAATTCACCACTTTATGTCCATTCTCTTCCCCTAAGCTCATCACATATTCGTCTGCATTCAGCAGGCGGCGGAGTTTTCGTTTCAGGCTCTGTTTCCCGTATCCGAACCATTTTTCCACAATGCGCCCTTCAGGTGAAATAAGGACATAATTTGGAATTCCACGTACTCCGTATTTGGCATATAATCCATTGCTTCCTTTCAAGTCACTTAGATTCTGCCAAGTCATTTCATGCGTTTTAGAGGCAGTTTCCCAACCTTTCTTGGTATCAATGCTCAGACTTACTATTGTCAGGCGATCTTTGTACATCTCAGCCACTTCCTTCATTTCGGGTAGAGCCATAAGGCACGGACCGCAACCACGACTCCAGAAATCCAACATGATATATTTACCTTTAAAATCAGCCAAGTGGTGTACATTTCCTTCCAGGTCGTACAAATCAGCATCTGCCATTTCATCACCCACTTCTACTACTTGGGGAGGAAATAGATATGTATATGTGTTCATTGCCCAATTGGTCTGTTTTTCTCCATCAGTCAGTCCTTCATAAAGAGCAATCACTTCTTCTTTATAAGGATAATTTTCAGTATACTTTGCTGACATTGCCAACTTCTCCAATTGCTCCAACCAAATATCGTCAACAGGAATCTGCTTCATACGTTTTATAGTGTTGGCATCAATACGGATCGTAATTTCATCTTCCAGCTTCCGTAAACTATCAGCTTGTGCACGTATCGCCTGTCTTTCTTCGTCCACCGCACTTCCCGCATACTTCCGGCGATATGCACGCTGCAACAAAGAATTGCGCTGATATTCATTCCACAATTCGCGTGAGTCGTTTATAAAAGCCTGATTAGCCACTTGTTCCGGAACAGTGCTTTTCACATCCCAAGTTCGTATCAGTGTATTTTCACCGCTTATCCGTATATTATCTCCCGGACGCACCCAAAGCCTTAAACTCATGGAAGGAAACTTGTCACTTCTTCCCATCATATCCACTATTTCTGTTTCGTTCCCCAATGTTTCTGCCTGAAAACGAAAATGTCCGTTACGAATCGTATCAACACCGATACTGCTACCCACATTTCCATCTAAACGAAACAAAGTGATTAAAGCTCCGTCTTCTACATTCTTTACTTGCCCTTCTATTGTAAAAGTCCCTTGAGCTTGTGCCGCCCAAACACTTGTCATTAAGAACAGCGTTACAATCTCTTTTTTCATATACGTGCTGTTTAGTTATAAAATTATATCACTGCTGGGCACTTAGTCCCAGCTGATTTTCAATTGTTTATAATTTAGTTCTTTGACATTTTTGTAATCGCAATCGGTAAGTATCTCTCTTACAGGTGTTTTGTCCAGTAGAGAAAAGCTCAAAATTTGTAGAATTTCGTAGATTGGACGGTTGACTTTCAATTTGTAAGCAACAATGGCAACCAGACAGTATGTTATGATGGCACAGTACACTTGTGTCTTGACTGCATTCATCGTAGTGCCCCAAAAAGATTTTACTTTCAAGTGTTGCTTTATCCATTTGAAAAATAGTTCCACCTGCCAACGGTTCTTGTATAGCAAAGCAATTTCCTCTGCTGAGAGTTCCATGTTGTTGGTGATGAACACAAATTCTCTGTCCAGTTCTTCATCGTAGTATTTAACCCGCCGGAGTTTGTTCGGATATGCTTTGAGCGATTTATACGTTTCAAGCATTCCAATCTGGTCACATTTTATTCCGGTTGTTTTATCAACTTCACGGGAATACATTCTACGGAATCTCATATTATTCTTTGCACGTGTAACGAAGTAAGCACCACAGGTGTGAAGCTTATGCAAACGGGTGAAGTCAACATATCCTTTATCCATGATATAGAAACTTCCCTTTTCATAACTTAACTCATCCAGCATGTTTACGTCATGTACTTTAGCATTGGTTACCAGTACGATTGTCGGTATGGAAGTCTTTACATCATACAAGGTATGAAGTTTGATGCCTCCTTTGTGTTTCCTAAATTCTGCCCACCAAGAAACATTCAGACAAAGGTCTATGGTGGAGGAATCAAAGGCATAAACATTACTGTCAACTTTCACCTCGAAGTCATTTTTGTTGTAGCTATTACGAGCTTCCGCAATCAGGGGATAAGCAAATTCTTCGTAGATACGATAATCTCTATTCCGGTTTGCTTTCCCCAGATTGGTACGGCTAACTGTTGCACCGAATCCCAAGTGATAGTACTTGTTCTTGTGTGCCTCAAGGCTGAGCATAAGGTCACGCATACTGTCTCGGGCGGTCAGTTGTCCGAAGATCATGCACAGCATCTGATTCCAACAGGTGAATGTTCTGATTTTCTTATTCCCAGAATACTTCTCTACCAAACGATCAAAGACACGACGGGGAAGAAAATCTGTAAGTTGGGCGAAGATATATTTGCCTTGATTCATTGTTTTTAGCTTTTGGGCAAAGCTAAAATAACTTTTCAATTCAAATCGTCACGCCCCAAAAAGATACATAACTATGCGATTATCAAAGATTTCAAAGAACAATGTTTAATTTAAAGTGCCCACTAGTGAAATTATATATCTACGCACAAAACTATATGATTTCTCCGAGATCAACAAACAAAATTACGATTATTTCGTAATCATCTGTTTTCTTTAATATTAAGCATCTCTTACCGGGTGTTTTTACTTTATCCGTCCATCACTCCCATTATTTCGCTGACAGATTTACACCTCTCTCTTCCCAACATTCCGTTGCGCTTGATTGCAGACAAAGAGCAAGTAGAACAAGTACTTATCAACCTGATACGGAATGCCCGCCAAATCATGCACCAGCATCATGTCAACATTACAGTACAATCAAAAGTGGGAGAAGGAAGTACGTTCACACTTCTGTTCCAAGTGATTAGGGGTTAGTGATAAGTGATTAGTGCTGCGCTATAATGCCGCAAGGAGACTAATCACTTATCACTAACCCCTAATCACTTATTACAACGCTTTTTTGTATAAATCCAGAATAATCTCCTTCGTCACCTCGCGAGGATTACCCGGTGTACAAACATCGGCAATAGCAGCCGTAGCCAGCTTATCTAGATCGCTTTCCTTGATACCCAATTCAGAAAGGTGTTGCGGAATACCTACTCTTACTGACAGTGCTCTCACCGCATCCACGGCAGCACGTGCAGCCTCTTCCTGGCTCATTCCTTCTTTATATACTGTCATCGCCTTAGCAATTTCCACATACTTATCAAGCGCAGCAGGAGCATTGAATTCCATAATGATAGGCAGCAACAACGCATTAGCCACACCATGAGGTATATCGAAAATAGCACCCAACGGATGTGCCATGCCATGAACAACGCCCAAACCTACATTAGAGAAAGCCATACCTGCAATATATTGTGCTACCGCCATACCATTACGCGCCTCTGCATTTGTCGGCTCAAACACAGCCGTTTCCAGATAACGGGTAATCATTTCGATAGCTTTAATTTCAAACATATCGCTCATTTCCCAAGCTCCCTTAGTAATCAGACCTTCAATAGCATGTGTCAATGCATCCAGTCCCGTAGAAGCAGTCAGCCCTTTAGGCAAAGTGTACATCAATTCGGCATCTACAATGGCGATGGCAGGAATATCATTCGGATCTACACATACCATCTTCTTTTCATTCACTTCGTCGGTAATCACGTAGTTGATAGTCACTTCGGCAGCCGTTCCTGCTGTAGTAGGCAGAGCAATGATAGGCACGGATTTCTTCTGAGTCGGCGCCACTCCTTCCAGAGAAACCACATCACTGAATTCCGGGTTATTAGTGATAATGCCGATAGCTTTTGATGTATCGATGGAAGAACCACCACCAATAGCCAGAATAAAATCGGCACCGGATTCTGCAAACGCTTTCACACCTGCATTTACATTACTAACCGTAGGATTTGGTTTAATATCGCTGAATACAACATAGGGTATGCCCGCCTTATCCAGTACGGAAAGCACCTTGTCAGCTACACCAAATTTAATCAGATCTTTGTCGGTAGATACAAAGGCTTTTTTCAAGCCGAGACGTTTAATTTCCTGTGGGAGCACTTCGCGGGCACCCGGTCCGAAGTAGGATACTTCGTTCAAGACGAATCTGTTAATCATAATACGATAATTTAGGTTCCGCAGTGTCATTTTGAGATTGAGTGTGCGGAAGGTTGATACTTCATTTTGTTCCGACAAAATTAAGAAATATAGAGGAGGAAGGGACAAAAGATTCTGATTTTTTTAATGTGTATTATGCTGGTGGGGGTACTTTTCTTTTGTCTTGAGACAAAAGAAAAGATACCAAAAGAAAAACTCAAGGCTGCACTTCCGGGGCTACTCCGGTAGCATTTCCAGCTAAAGGGCAGGAACTCGCTTCGCTCAAACAGCCTGCCCTTCTTTACGCTGAAAATACTACCTACGCTTGACGCCCCTACAGTGAGGCCGGGGGACCGTGCGGCATATGGCGAGAGAGAATTGATTGTTTTTTCTGATGGGGTTGAGGTAAATACGGATTTTTGAAACGCTATCCAATAAAATGATAATAGAATGGTTATATTTGCATCTTGATTATAAGAAACAGATTACAAACCATTAATCAGTAAACAATGAGATTCAGCAACGTAAGATTATTAGTAAAAGACTTCGCCAAATGCTTCAAGTTCTACACCGAACAACTCGGTTTAGAACCAGCTTGGGGAGATGAAAATAGCGGATACGCCAGTTTTAAAGTAGCCGACGGAATAGAAGGCTTCGCCCTCTTTGTATCCGACTGGATGGCACCTTCAGTAGGCAATGCAGATAAGCAGCAACCCGTTGCAATGCGTGAAAAATTAATGGTTTCATTCAGTGTAGATAATGTAGACGAAACCTTTACCGCCCTAAAAGCAAAAGGCGTAACGTTTATCAGCGAACCTACAGATATGCCCGATTGGGGAATGCGTACCCTGTACCTGCGTGATCCCGAAGAAAATCTTATAGAACTCTTTACCCCTCTTGCTGTAGAACAATTTAGCCAAGAACTCCTCGAAGAAGATAAGAAATTTTAGCGCAGCGCCCCTACCGCGCAGCTCTCCGGCATAGGTGTAGGTGCGTAAGCGTAGGCACTGTCAGGCGCAGGTAAGGGGCGATCTGTCTGAGCGAAGCGAGTTCGAGCCCCGTCTGCGCCTGACAGTGTCGGAGTAGCACCGGAGACGTAGCCGGGGTCCCTTTCTTTTTGGTATCTTTTTCTTTCGGGACAAGCCGAAAGAAAAAGTACACACGCGTTACTTAAACCTCGACCTATCCACCTCCTCCCTCTTCTTCTCCCTGTATCCTCCGAACTTATACGTAAACGACACCCCGATTTCCCTGAAACAAGCATAATCATTCGTCACGTTCTGCGTACCAAAGCGGATGCGTGGTTTTATCTGTCCCGTCTCAAAAATATCATTGCAATAAAGATTCAGAATAGCCTTTCCTTTGGCAAAACCATACCGCAAAGCAGCATTTACATACCCTGAAGACGGTAAATCATAAATTCCCTGAGTCGCTTTACTACGAGCCATTCCCGTCAGTGTCAGTTTCAGATCAGGCTTCTTGGAGAGAGTGAAAGTATTTGTCAGTACGGCAATACCATAACAAATATTCCGGTTAAAAGGAATATCCCAGAAATCATCATCCTTCTCATGATGCCACACACCAATCAAAGTTAAACGAGAGTTTAACCATTGCTTTATATCAAATGGTATAGAAGCTTGTACTCCTGCTTGTTGCTGGTAATTAAAATTCAAATGCTTATAGATTTCCACCAGACGTTCGGAAGATTGATAAAGAGTCTGGGTAGAATAATCTTTCGTATGGGCAAACCATGCGCTAAAGATGTATTTACTCTTCAAAATATGTGTCAACTGAAGTTGATATTCCTGAGCCGGTTTCAGGAACGGGTTCCCATGTATTTCAGAATATCCACCGCCCAGATATGAGATAGCGTCCTGCACCGCCCAATAATCAGGATAGTCCTTATCGCTGCTCAAAGCCAATTGCCAAACATAGCCGGGGGCAGGCATATAACTCAGGTTAATGGTAGGATACCAATCCCACTGATTCCATACCGGTGTCTTGTAATGTTCCACGGCAAGCGAAGCGTCCAAGGAAAGTTTATCACCGAAACTTTTATTGAAACCCGCATAGAAGTTCAGAGTTTGTTCGCGACGGCGGGATTGCATATTATCGGGAATACCTGTACTCACACCTGCCTTTGTTCCCGCATCCTTCTCCGTATCATAATAATATTGATAACTGTGGTCGATACTGGTCGTATAAACGGCACCATAATTCAATCCCCATCCACGACCCAGATTATGCTCTTGGGCAAGGAAAAATTTCCAGCGATTGATGCGCTGACAGTCTTCGGTATAAAAGGCAAGCTCTTCATCTTGCATGCTGCTATGCAATAACTGATCGGACGGAGAACGGTAATAAGTCAGTTCAGCACCGGCTTTCAATCCGAAAGGTGTACGGTAATCCAGACGCCCGTTGTGCAGCCAATCGGTACTGTTGCTACGGGTATTGGACTGCTGCGTACCGTAAATATCCATCAGACTATGATGAGTCGAATAACTTCCATTATAAACAAAGCTCAACTGATGGTCCTTGGTAATATTATAATCCGTTCCTACCCGGAAACTATGAGTATGTGAACGGCTTCGGCCCATCTCATCGGTTGTGATGTGATGAACCGAACCGTCCGCCAGAGAGTGCATAGCTTCTTTATCGGTTAAAGAATATCCCCGTCCGTGGTTGTGTGAGTAAAGAAAATCTGCTGAGAATTTATTTCCGTTATAGATCAGGCTGGCACGTTCGTTGAAGCCCTCGTAATGTTTCTGATTATATTTGCCATAAAGCTCTCCCTGCCAGGAAGACGGGCCTCCGGTGCTTTGTTTCAGTGTGATATTAATGAGTGCACCCCGCACCTGATAGCGTGCCGGAGCATTGTACATCACTTCCGCCTTCTCAATGCGACTGGACGGGATGCTTTTCAATAAAGAATAAAGCTGTTCGGCACTCATGGTGGTAACTTTGCCATCCAATATTACAGTTACCCCCTGCCCTGCCAACATCAACCCGCCATTCATCTCGGTTACGCCCGGCAATTCCTTCACAGCGTCATAAGCATTATCTACGGGTAGATTACCGATAAGACGCGGAAGATCGTACACCAGTTTACCTTGCTCCGCTTTCACGATGGGACGTTGTCCGGTAATCATTACTTCAGGAAGAGATTGGTAAAGACTGTCCAGCTGCTTGTCTTGTGTTATAATACTGTCCGCGCTGAGCGTTCGTTCGCTCTCTACATCCGTACTCTTTGTTATTTCCTGAGCGGAAACTCCTGCACTCAATGCACATAGCATCAGGGAAAGATAGTAATAAGACTTCATGTTCATTTGTTTTAGATACGACATAAATGTGTTCAGACTTAGAGATGATTGGGTGTCAACCTTGGTTGACAGGTCGATTAAGCTTGGTTGACAGATCCGTTAACCTTAGTTGACAGGCCGGTTGACCAAGGTTGACACCCAATTATGCAAGGGACTGCACAAGATTCTCTCTATACCTTTTGCAAAAGATGCCTTGTGCAAAACCGAATCATCCCTTAAGCTCTTGCACTGCAAAGTACGGTGAAATCTTCCGGACTTTGTGTTATCCGGAACTTACGTAGTCTTATCTAGTGTTATCTGAAGTGTTATTTAGTCTTACCGTCCATACATGTACCGGTTATCTTTCCTATCTTTGTCCATATAAATACAAGAGCTACATGAAACTGCCATTCAAACCTATTGCCATATTAGTCATAATCTCTCTGCTGGGTATCTTTATTTACCAGGCATATTGGATCACGGGGCTATACAAAACGATGAAGCACGAACTGGAACAAAGCATCGTAGAAGCCATGCGCATGAGCGATTATAATGAAATGATGCTTCGTGTAAAGGAGATGCAAAAAGAAAATAAAGCCCACGGTTCCGTAGAGGTTTCAGCAGGATATGATTCTGATTCCGGGAAGTCATTTGTGCGTAGTAGTACGACTGTTGACCCAGCGGACAGTGTCGGAAGCCGTTCTCTCATAAAAGATGCCACTCCTATAAAGCATGACAGCGTCTCGGTGAGTTATCCGAAAACCCTGCAAGATACGGCAATCAACCAAGATCCCCCCCAAGCTGCTTTAAGGGCCGAAGGCGGACTGGACATGATGCTGCGTGACCAAAGCAACATAGTGGAACTTGCCACTTTCATCCAACGTGGAATGCACTCGGGGCTGGATCTCTTTACAGAGCCCAACACAATTGTTTACGACAGTTTGCTAAATGCCTGCTTGCAAGAACGGGGGCTTAAACTTCCCTACCGATTGGAGCGTCTTCATTCCGGTGCCGATCCGGACTCAACGCTGGTTTACACTGATACGCTCGCCATTGTCGGAACTCCCGGATACATGCCCAGTGAAAAAGCAAAACAATATAATTATGCTTTCGACATTCACTCCAATCAAAGTTACCGCCTCACAATAGAACCTATTTATAAGATTGTATTGCGACAGATGAGCGGTATTCTTACCACATCATTCGTTATTCTTATTATATTAGGTTTCTCCTTCTGGTTTCTTATCCGCACCATTTTACGGCAGAAAACACTGGAAGAGATGAAGAGCGACTTTACCAACAACATCACCCACGAGTTGAAAACACCTATTGCCGTGGCGTATGCCGCCAACGATGCTTTGCTTAATTTCAATCTGGCAGAAGACAAGCAACAACGGGATAAGTATCTGGGTATCTGCCAAGAACAGTTACAGCGATTAAGCGGACTGGTGGAACAAATTCTCTCTATGAGTATGGAACGCCGTAAAACCTTCCGTCTGCATCCGGAGACGCTCAGTTTGCACGATCTGTTCCCGGCACTCATCGAACAGCATAAACTGAAAGCGGGCAAGCCTGTAGAAGTCACTCTCGACATTGCACCGGAAGACCTGACAATCATTGCCGATCGTACACACTTCAGTAATATTCTGAGTAACCTGATAGATAATGCCATCAAATACTCTCCGGATAAAGCCGACATAATGATCTGTTGCCGGAAAAAGGAAACGGAACAAGTGGAAATCTCAGTCACAGACCACGGTATTGGTATCCCTACGGATAAACAGCCTCACATTTTCGATAAATTCTACCGGGTTCCGACAGGAAATATCCACAATACCAAAGGCTACGGACTGGGGCTTTTCTATGTAAAGACAATGGTAGAAAAGCACGGTGGAATTGTAACCGTACGAAGTGAAGCGGGAAAAGGAAGTACTTTTACAATAAGAATCTGAATAACGTTGCTTGTTATAAAAATGAATCAAGATATGGACAAAATCAAGGTACTGCTGGTTGAGGATGAACAAACCCTCGCCATGATTATCAAAGATACGCTGGAAGGCCAGAACTTCATCATCCATACTGCTGCCGATGGCGAGGAAGGCCTGCGTATGTTCTTCGACTTACGCCCTGATGTACTGGTAGCCGATGTTATGATGCCTCGTATGGATGGTTTTGAAATGGTACGCCACATCCGTCAAACCGACAAACGAACTCCGGTACTTTTTCTCACTGCTCGTTCTTCCATCAATGATGTGGTAGAAGGCTTTGAACTCGGTGCCAACGACTATCTGAAAAAGCCTTTCGGCATGCAGGAACTTATCGTACGCATTAAAGCGCTGGTGGGCAAAGCATTTACATTCAGAGAGGAACCAAAGAAGGAAGAGACCTGTTTCGAGATAGGCGATTACCATTTCAACTCTGTCACACAGATATTGTCCCATACCGGAATAGAGCAGGAACTCTCCCACCGCGAGGCCGAAATTCTGAAACGCCTGTGCGAAAACCGTAATCAGGTAGTGAATACCCAGAATATCCTGCTCGATCTTTGGGGAGACGACAGCTTCTTCAATTCGCGCAGCCTGCACGTGTTCATCACTAAATTACGACATAAACTTTCCAAGGGCGAACGTATCCGCATTGTCAATGTCCGAGGCATCGGATACAAACTTATCATCAACTGAAACTTCCGTTAACACATAACGACTTATGAAAAAACTATTCATCATTCTGTTCCTTCTCACTGTTTCCTTTCGCGTTGCCGCACAAAACGAGCAAACAAAGGACAGTACATTATTGAATCGTTTTCCCACGGAAATGGGAAAAGAGCCGTTGTCTCCTCCACCCGGAACAACTGCCGCTCCTAATCGGGATATGTCGGTAAAGACTTCTCTCAGCATGGATAGCACGGACTTACACATCACTCTTCCGACTTACTATCCCAACTTTCCATGGATGGATATCAGAATGGGAAAGATGGTCAGCAGTTACGATCCTTTCGTGATGGATTACGAGCATTACGGTGCTTTTCAGCTTTCACCCAATAGTATACTGAGCACATTCAGCACCTACAATACCTACCCTACAATGGGAACAATAATCCAGTCAGGTGCCGATTTTATATATCGCCCTAATGAACGCTGGGAATTGACAGGGGGTATGTATACCGCCAAATACACCATCCCTTCGCGCATGCATGGTTCTCAATTCGACATGGGCTTGGATGCTTCTGTCGCCTATCGCATCAACAATTTCCTTCGTATCCGCTTTTTCGGGCAATATTCAGGCTTTGGCAAACAAAACTCTCTGAACGGATATATGAATCCGATGTATCCACAAAGCCACTACGGTGTAGTCATGGAAGTGAAAATCAATGATTATCTGGAAATACAGGGAGGCGTGGAACGAGCGTACAATGCTTCGAAAATGAAGTGGGAAACAGTCCCGATACTTACTCCGGTGATTCATCTCAATAGAAAAAAGAAATAGAAAACGGGCTGCATTTCCACACGAGATACAGCCCGTTCATTTACCGGTTAGAGAGGAACAAATAGATTGCTTATAAAACCAATTCAATTATTTACGCTCCAAAGATAACAATAATACTCAAATACCAGCATATAATATACAAGTTTTATTTTAATAAATGCTATATATTTCCATATTTCATACTTATTTCTTATATTCGCCATTAAATAAAGACCATTAAGTGATGAAATATATAGGACTAATCATACTTTTCTGTCTTCTTTCTTTCAGGGTAAATGCCCAGAATGAAGTACCCGCTGACAGTGTTCGCAGTATGAATATGCCGGCAACAAAGAATTTTGATGGATTCCTTTTGGATATGAACCTGATGAAAATGGCAGCTCCCCAAATGCCCAAAATGACTTTAGACATTCCCGATGCCAGCAAAGATTATAGTTTTCTGTTTCGCTTGGACCCGAATGTGACCTACTCACAAGGCTACTCACACTTATTCAGTTTAGGTAGCTCCACCATATACAGTATGAACCCTTTCGGACTGACAGGTTTCGGATCATCTCCCCAAAACCTGCAAATGGGAAGTTTCCGGCTGAAGAATGGAATGCGCATCAACACTTATGGAGAGTATGACAAGGACGGACGAAAAGTCCCTAATCCTTCTGCCCTGCCGTGGGAACGGAATAACTTCAAAGGCGCTTTCGAACTGAAGTCGGCAAACGGATCATTCGGAATTAGAATCGAAGTACAACAAGGAAGGAATGGACCTTACTAAAAAAGACTACAGTCAAGGGATTATATACTGAAATAATATGAATATGAAGAAAAAAGTATTGGTAATAGGTGCCAATGGCTTCACAGGACGCCGGATCTTAAATGATTTGTCACGCAATGACGAGTACATAGTAACAGGTTGTTCTCTGCATGACGACATTGCTCCCGATTCCGGGAATTATCGTTTCATCAGTGCAGACATCTGCCAGATGGGGGAACAAAGCGCATTGTTCCGGGAAGTACGCCCGAATATAGTGATCAACACGTCCGCATTATCCGTTCCTGATTATTGCGAAGCACACCGTGAGGAGGCAGACAGTATCAATGTCAATGCTGTGGGACAATTGGCATTCCGATGCGAAGCATCCGCTGCGCGCTTTATACATCTATCTACTGACTTTGTATTTAATGGAGATACAGGGCAGCTTTATACAGAAGAAGATACTCCTGACCCCGTCAACTATTATGGGGCAACCAAACTGAAAGGTGAAAAACGGGTAACTGAGCTCTGTAGCAATTATGCCATCGCACGTGTGGTAGTGGTCTATGGTGCCGCCTTGCCGGGGCAACACGGGAATATTCTGCAATTGGTAGCCAATCGTTTAAGAAATAATGAAGAAATACGGGTGGTTTCCGACCAGTGGCGCACGCCAACCTATGTAGGCGATGTTTCTCAAGGAATAGAGAAACTGATAAATCATCCCAATAATGGTATTTATCACATCTGTGGCTCGGAATGTCTGACTATAGCCGATATTGCTTATCGCGTAGCAGATACTTTGAATCTGGATTATTCATTAATTCTGCCAGTCACTACCAAGCAAATGGGAGAAACAACTCCCCGTCCCCGTTTCAGCGGATTAAGCATTGAAAAAGCACGCAGAGAACTGGGATACCAACCACATACTCTGGAAGAAGGAATAAAACTAATGTTCAATCTTTAAATAAGTGATTAGTGGTGAGTGCCACTAATCACTAAACAACGTTTCTGCAATCCCACTCTCCTTCTTATACACCCGCACCATCTCCAACAACTCATCCCCATACTTTTCCACTCCTTTTTTACCAAAATAAGGGATTCGGAGAAGAGCGGATTTATCTTCCGGTAATAAATTGGTGATACCTAAAATAGCTTTCTGTTGGATTACGGTATATACCGGTAATCCTAATTGAGACGCTTCCGCATTACGCCATGCTACCAGACGTCTGTATAATTCGGGATGCAGAATATCCGAAGGAACTTCCACTGCTGCCGTTTTTTTCCGTGCAGGGGTATTTCCACTTTCTTCGGTTCCGCCTTTCCGTTTTCTTCTTTCGGTAGAATTACCAGAACGCTTTTCCCCCTTGCCTTTAGTCGATGCCGTATCGTCAATGGAAAGTACCGCCTTTTGTTTCAGGTACTCTCCTACATGAAAGCCCTTGCTGATAACAAATTCCAACAAGTCAACTTTTAACAGAAGTAGATCATCCAATTCCTCACTGGCAGTCTTCAACTGTTTCTTTAGTTCTTTATTATCTGTTTCCACAATGGTACTACTCCTGATAGCATCCAAAGGTTCTAACTGTTCTTTAAAATATTCCGCCCCCAAATGAATACGTTCCTGCAAGCTTTTATCCGTTGCATAATCTTCAGCACCATCAACCAGGCGTGTGTATTGAAGGCTGAACTTCTGGGCAACTTTCGTTACCTTCTCATGAAAACGTTCCGTTTCTGATTTATATTCAGTCAATAGTTTGGGGTAGAGCTTATACAAGTGTTCATCCACCAATCTCACAAAACGCTTCAATGCCAACTCTAACGGTAAGAAATCAAACAATCCCGATAGCAATTCCAGAAAGTATGCTTGTTGCAATCTCCTATAACGCGTTTCATCAGGTTCGTTTCTACGCGCATCTTCCGTAAAAGTATCTACAGCACTGTCACTGATAACCGCTCTTGCCGACAGTGGAGCGCTCAATACCAACCCTTCCAATGTTTTACAACGACTTAATGCCACATAAGTCTGTCCGTGTGCAAAAGAAGCACTGGCATCAATTATTGCACGTTCAAATGTCAGTCCCTGACTTTTATGGATAGTAATAGCCCATGCCAGCTTCAGAGGGAATTGTTTGAAGACTCCTTCTATATCTTCGGTGATTTCCTTAGTCTCTTCATCCAACACGTATTTTGCATTCGTCCATTCTTCTTCTTGCAGCATAAAAGCATCCTCACTTCCTTTACTGCGTACTTCTATACCCAAAGCTGAGACATTCACCACTTCACCAATCATACCATTGTAATAACGGTGCTCACCGGATGAATCATTCTTCACAAACATGACTTGGGCACCACGTTTCAGTTCAAGCACTTCATCTGTGGGATAAGAATATTCAGGAAACTTTCCATCTATCTGGGCACGAAAGGTGAAGGAACGACCGGGTAATTGTGCCAGTTCATGTTCATTGATGCGTTGCGCCTGATAGTTATGGGTAGTCAACTGGATATATCCTTCCTCTTTCGAAGGGTTGAAATTCGGAATGTACCTACGGTTCAATTCATCCAGCAAAGTTTTATCACAACGGTTCTCCCGAATACGGTTCAGCATATCCAGAAAGTGAGTATCACTCTGACGATACACCGTTTTCAATTCAAGCGTACAATATTCAGACTGTCTCAGTGCACGACTGGAAAAGAAATAAGGAGTATCATAGTAGCTGTTCAGCATCTGCCACTCTTCATCTTTTATCACTGGGGCAAGCTGCTGCAAATCGCCAATCATCAGCAATTGCACACCACCGAAAGGTTTACTGCGATCACGAAAACGTCTCAGCACATCGTCTATCGCATCCAGAAGATCAGCACGCACCATACTGATTTCATCAATCACCAGCAGGTCTATACTACGCATGATGTTGAGTTTATCTTTTCCGAAACGGAAACGATATTGTGCTTTGCCATCCGCACTGAATGAAGTATCAGGTACGTACGGGGCAAAAGGTAACTGAAAGAAAGAGTGAATGGTTACTCCGCCTGCATTGATAGCTGCAATACCTGTTGGGGCAAGAACAACCATACGCTTTGGACTTTCGGACTTCAACCGCCGCAGGAATGTAGTTTTTCCGGTCCCTGCCTTACCGGTCAGAAAGAGATGTGTGCCTGTATTTTCTATAAATTGCCACGCTAATGCCAATTCAGGATTCTGTTCCATTATTTCATCAATGTTGGTTGGAGGTGTAAAGGTAGCACAAATAAAAGAGCTAAAGCCTCCATTGGCACATCTTTTTGCAAAAAAAAGGAAAAGCTATAAGAGTGACAAGCTACGAGCTACAAGTTACGAGCGGCTACGCTATGTTCCGAAGGCCACTCGTAACTTGTAGCTCGTAGCTTTTAGCTTTATCACTTCAGACTTCCTGCTATAATATCCAGCAGTTCATTTGTAATTGCCTGTTGTCTGCTCTTGTTATATTGCTTCGTCAAATCCTGTATCAGTTCATTCGCATTATCTGTTGCAGTCTGCATGGCAAGTGTACGCGCAGCATGTTCAGAAGCATTAGAATCCTGAAGCACAGTAAATAGTTTCTGACTCAACACCTTCGGCAATAAATCAGCAATCAGCTGTCCGACGGATGGTTCTACAATATAATCATTCTGAAAACCACGTTTTCCCGATCCTTCTGTTGCAGCTGTTGCTGCCACCTTACTCAAATCAATAGGAAGATATTCTTCACGCATCAATATCTGCGAACCCATTGATTTAAAGTGATGATAAATCAGTTCCACACGGTCGATTTGCTTTTCCATAAACTCTTGCATCAACAATGCAGCAAGTTCATACGCTTGCATATATGATGGTTTATCCGCCATCCCTTGATAACTTCCCTGCGATGTATAGCCCAACTTTTTCACTGCCTGCTCTACTTTCTTTCCTACAGGATATATCAGAATATTCTCTTTACCAAGTGATTTATATTCTTCCAGCGTTTCTCCGAGCTTTTTTACCACATTCGCATTGAAAGCTCCGCACAGTGAACTATTGGATGAGAAAACTACGACCGCTACCCGCGTTACGGGACGCACTTCGGTATAAGGCGACTCAAATGTAGCATCTGTAGACAAGAAGTTAGTCAGAATTTCATTCAGTTTCTGTTGGTAAGGCAGCATATTCTCAATCCGTGTCTGTGCCTTGTGCAACTTAGCGGATGCCACCATCTTCATCGCCGATGTTATCTGACGCGTATTCTTGACGGAGTTTATTCTGTTTTTTACTTCTTTTAAAGAACCCATAGCATTTTTTTTAGTGGTAAGTGATTAATGATTAGTGATTAGTGGCAAATGAACGCATGCCACTAATCACTTGTCACTCAACGTTAATCACTACTCCAAGTATTGTTTCGACATCATATCTGCTGTTTCCTCTATCTTCTTGCAGACTTCATCGTCAATGACACCACTCTTCAGTACATCGAGCACATCAGTGCGGTGGTTCATTTCAAGCGCTTCAAGAAAACTCCTTTCGAAATCTGTTACTTTATCCAACGGAACATTACGCAGTAAGCCATGTGTACCACAATACAGAATGGCAATCTGCTTTTCTACCGGCATCGGACTGTATTGCGGCTGAACCAATAAACGGGTATTCTTTTGTCCTTTATCAATGGTCAATGCAGTAACAGGGTCCATATCGCCGCTGAACTTCGTAAATGCTTCCAGCTCGCGATACTGTGCCTGGTCTATCTTCAATGTACCAGCCACTTTCTTCATCGCCTTAATCTGAGCATTACCACCCACACGACTCACAGAGATACCCACATTGATAGCCGGGCGGTTACCTTGGTTAAACAAGTCTGTATCAAGGAAAATCTGTCCGTCAGTGATAGAAATCACATTTGTTGGGATGTATGCAGATACGTCTCCTGCCTGTGTCTCGATAATAGGTAGTGCAGTCAGCGAACCACCACCTTTTACTTTGCCTTTCAGACTTTCCGGCAAATCATTCATTTCACGTGCCACTTCTTCCTGATTGATAATACGTGCTGCACGTTCCAGCAAACGGGAATGCAGATAGAAGATATCACCCGGATAGGCTTCACGCCCTGAAGGACGACGCAAAATCAGTGATACCTCACGATAAGCTACCGCCTGCTTGGAAAGGTCATCATAAACCACCAGTGCATGACGACCGGTATCACGGAAATATTCACCAATGGCAGCACCTGCAAACGGAGCATAATACTGCAATGCCGCAGGATCACCTGCCGTAGCGGCAACCACAATTGTATAATCCATCGCACCATTCTCACGCAAGGTATTCACAATAGTAGCTACAGTAGAACCTTTCTGCCCTATGGCTACATAAATACAATATACAGGATCGCCTGCTTCATAATTGGCACGCTGGTTGATGATCGTATCGATGGCAATAGCTGTCTTTCCCGTCTGACGGTCACCGATAATTAACTCACGCTGTCCACGACCAATAGGTATCATGGCATCCACAGCTTTTAGTCCAGTCTGTAACGGCTGGTTCACTGGCTGGCGAAAGATAACGCCCGGCGCTTTACGTTCCAAAGGCATTTCGCACAGCTCTCCACCAATGAGTCCCTTACCATCCAGTGGTGCTCCCAAGGGATCGATAACACGTCCCAGCATACCCTCTCCCACCATAATGGAAGCAATTCGCTTGGTACGCTTTACGACGTAGCCTTCTTTGATTTTATCTGTAGAACCCAGCAAAACAGCTCCTACGTTGTCCTCTTCCAGATTCATCACAATCGCCTTGATACCGTTGTCAAACTCCAACAGTTCGTTTGCTTCAGCATTACGCAATCCGTAGATACGTGCCACGCCGTCACTGACTTGCAGCACCGTACCGATTTCATCCAACTGCACGCGGGTATCAATTCCCTCTAACTGGTGACGGAGAATATCGGAGACTTCGCTTACTTTTATATTTTCAGACATGTTTCTATTTACGATTTAGTTATTTACAATTTACGATTGAGATTACCATCATTAAGTCCGATTCACTACTTACAATGTAGAGTAACTCTAATCGTAAATCGTAAATCGTCCAATCGTAAATCACACTATTCTTCTGTTCTTATCAATGAACTGTTGTTTCACTCTCTTTAGTTGCGTGGCGATGCTGGCATCCAGCCGGAAATCGTTGATATCAAATATAAAGCCCCCTTCAATCGAAGGATCAACTTCAGTTTGTAACTCCATCTGTGCATGTAGCAAAGTAGAAGCACTATCTCGAATGCGCTCCCAAACTTCCCGGCTCACAGGTACAGACGTAATCAGCTTTCCTACGCCGATATGCTTCAATTTCCTGTATAGATCAAGATAAGTCAGGCAGATGTACTGCAAATAATACTCCCGGCGGTTTCTCAACACAAGTGTTATGAAGCGGGAGAATTCCCGGCTCACCTCTCCATTGCCTACGGCAGCAGTACAAATCAGAGCAAATTTCTCCTTGATCTTCAAAATAGGGTTATCCAACGCCTCCCGTAAATCAGGATGCTTACGGAAGCTTCGTTCCAGCATACGCAATTCATGGTATACGCGGTCTTCAGCCCCCGTACCTTTTGCGTATTCTATCAACGCTTTGGCATATCGCATCGAAACAATTCCTATATCCATTTCCTTTAATTATTAGTGATTAGCGACTCATGACCAACATTTCGCTAATCATTCATCACTAATCGCTTATCGCTACTTAATTGCTTCTTGAGGCTGCCAGTACTTCGTCCAGCATCCGGTCTATCATCTCCATTTGTTCGTGCTCTTCATCCAGATTCTTGCGGATTACTTTCTCCGCAATATCCACAGAAAGCACGGCAACCTGGCGACGGATATCGCGTATCGCCTCTTCCTTTTCTTGCTGTATCTGCTTCTTCACATCGTCCAGCTCTTTCTGCGCGGCGACTTCCGCCTGCTTGCGTGCTTCGACGATAATCTTGTCACGCTCGTGCATCGCCTCCTGCAGGATGCGTCCTTGCTCCTTGTTGGCAGCAGCAACCAATGCTTCGCTCTCAGCTTTTAATCTTTGAAGTTGCGCATTAGCTTCTTTTGCCACTTCCAACGATTGGTCTATGTAGGTTCTACGGCCTTCTACCATCTTAGTAATGACAGGAAAGCCATACTTCGCCAACACCACAAACACCACACCGAACGACAAAAGCATCCAGAACAGCAGACCACTATCGGGTAATAACAATGACATAATCTTAATTATAAATTAATAATTATAAATTAAAAGCAAGTATAGGCCTATTATAAGAAGAACACTAACAGACACACAACTACTGCCAACAGAGCAACACCTTCAATCAATGCAGCAGCGATAATCATGTTCATACGAATGTCTCCCGATGCTTCCGGCTGGCGGGCAATAGCCTCCATAGCTGAACCACCAATTTTACCAATACCCAAACCTGCGCCAATAACGGCAAGTCCGGCGCCGATTGCTGCACCTAATTTACTAATTCCGGCTGCAGCCGCAGTAGCTTGCAATAATACAGATAGTAACATAATCTTTTGTTTTTAAATGGTTTATTATTAATTGTTGTTTTCTTTCACTTTTACTTCTTTATGCTCTTCCTGAGCCAGTCCGATGAATACGGCAGACAACATAGTGAATACGTACGCCTGGATAAATGCCACCAATAGTTCCAATGCATTCATAAAGATATTGAACAGCACAGATGCCACGGTAAGCGTACCGTTAAGCGCAGGTCCCATACTGGCGGAAATAAAGATCAGACATGTTAACACCAACATTGCCATGTGTCCAGCCAACATATTGGCAAAAAGACGAATCATTAAGGCAAATGGTTTGGTGAAGATACCGAAGAATTCAATAAATGGCATCATCGGTACAGGAACCTTCAGCCACCAAGGCACATCCGGCCAAAAAATATCTTTCCAATAGGTTTTCGTTCCGAACAGGTTGACGGCAACAAATGTAAAAAGTGCCAGAACCATCGTAATAGCAATATTACCCGTCACATTAGCTCCACCCGGGAAAATGGGAATCAACCCCATGATATTATTTATAAAGATGAAGAAGAACGCTGTCAGCAGGTAAGGAGCAAACTTCCGATACTTCGGCCCTACACAACTCTTAATGATATCGTCGTTCACCATCATTATAAACATCTCCATAAATCCGATGAAGCCGCCCGGAGCCGCACTACCTTGCGGATGTTTGCGATACCACTGGGCAACGGCCAGAATAATGACAAGTAGCAATACGCTGTTAATCAACAGTGACAGTGTCACTTTTGTAATAGAAATATCCCAGGGACGTATTTCGTTTCCGGCTGCATCATGCTCAACCAACTTACCTTCGTACCTGCTACCTGCCGGAGCTATAAAGAATCCTTCATAGGATCCTCCATTTTCTTCCAATCGTGAAGAGAGGAAAGTGTGCCAACCAGTCTGCGAGCTATATACAATAATAGGTAATGGGATAGTGACGTGCGTTTTTCCCCATGTGGTAATATGCCACTCGTAAGCATCGCCAATGTGCCCGAAGACAATCTCTTTCACATCCACCGTGTTTTCTTTCTGTTCGGTAGAAGTGACATCATCCCGTTTGGCTACGCTGTCAAGTTCCGCTTCAATCCCCTGTGCCATAACAGGCAAGGTAGTAAGCAGCATTCCCAGCATCAGGAATATTCCGGTCAATAGATTACGCATTTGTTTCATTTTTCTTTTCTTTTTTCTGTTTCTTTCCTACTTCATAAGTAAAAAAGAACCAAGTCTCATATATCAGATAGACTATATAGTAAAGGATGAATGTCAGCAGGAATAACTTAGCTTCTTCCCGCACTGCAAAGCAGTACACCACCAAGAGTATCACAGAGAGCAACATCTTCATCACCTTCATCGCCATGTAGAGCAGCAACATCTTTTGCGGGGCATGCTTACGGCAAGCATCAAACATAGATATTTCAAAAAGCCCGAACAAGAAGAAATATACCGGAATGAAAGGATATCCTCCAAAATAATGTCCAGGCAATAAATAATGTAAAATCCCTGCGCCTACCCATCCTGCTATTAATGTCAACAGGGTGATCTGATATAAAAAATTGCGCTTTGTCAAGCTGATACTCATAGTATTATTTAAAATTAAAAATGAAAGAATTAAGGATGAAAAGACTATTATCAGTCTACGCAGGCAGAAACCACTCCACCACTTAACTCAATGAAACCACCCTCTATGTCAAGAGTCTGTTCTTCTCCTTCTGTCGGTACATACATCACCTTACCTTCACGAAGCGAAGACACAATGGGTGCATGTTGCGGAAGGATGGTAAACGTTCCTATCGTGCCAGGTAGCGTTACACTTTCCACTTCTCCATTATAAATTTCCTTTTCAGGAGACACTATGTTCAAATACAACTTCTTCATAGCCTCTTTCCTTCTTTTATTTTTTAATTATTTACCTGATCCAGCAATTTCTTTCCTTTCTCTATCGCTTCTTCAATCGTACCGACATTCAAGAAAGCAGGTTCGGGTAGATAGTCCACCTCACCATCCAGAATCATCTTAAAGCCTTTGATAGTGTCTTCTATGGGCACCATCGTTCCCGGTACACCTGTAAATTGTTCGGCAACGGCAAAAGGCTGAGATAAGAAACGTTGCACGCGACGTGCACGATTCACCAATGTACGGTCGGCATCCGAAAGTTCTTCCATACCAAGGATAGAAATAATATCCTGTAATTCCTTGTTACGTTGCAGAATTTGTTTCACCCGTTGCGCCACTTCATAATGCTCTTCTCCCACAACATGCGGGTCGAGGATACGTGAAGTAGATTCCAGCGGATCAACGGCAGGATAAATACCTAACTCAGTAATTTTACGGCTCAATACCGTCGTGGCATCCAGGTGCGTGAATGTAGTAGCAGGTGCCGGGTCAGTCAAGTCATCGGCAGGCACATATACAGCCTGTACAGAGGTGATAGATCCATTTCGGGTAGAAGTAATACGCTCCTGCATAGCACCCATTTCAGTAGCCAGCGTCGGTTGGTAACCTACAGCCGAAGGCATACGTCCCAACAAAGCGGACACTTCGGAACCTGCTTGTGTGAAACGGAAAATATTATCAATAAAGAACAGGATATCACGTGAACCACCAGTTTCAGCACCTTGGTCACGGAAAGCTTCCGCCACCGTCAGCCCGGACAATGCTACTGATTGACGCGCACCGGGAGGTTCGTTCATCTGGCCGAATATCAAGGATACCTGTGATTTCTCCACTTCACTGTAATCTACCTTAGATAAATCCCAGTTTCCTTCTTCCATACTTTTCTTGAACTCTTCACCATAACGAATAACACCGGATTCAATCATTTCACGCAGCAAGTCGTTACCTTCACGGGTACGCTCTCCTACTCCTGCAAACACAGAAAAACCATGTTGTTTCTTAGCAATGTTATTAATGAGTTCCTGGATAAGCACTGTTTTACCTACACCAGCACCACCGAACAAACCGATCTTACCACCCTTACTGTAAGGTTCCAGCAAGTCGATAACCTTGATACCTGTATAGAGCACCTCTTGTACGGTAGTCAAATCTTCAAACTTAGGAGGATCACGGTGGATGGGATAAGCACCGGCACGGTCTAACTCTTTCATACCATCGATGGAATCACCCACTACATTCATCAACCGACCTTTAATCTGGTCGCCCACCGGCATGGTAATAGGACCGCCTGTGGGATACACTTTCATACCTCTTTGTAAACCGTCCGTACTATCCATTGCTACAGTTCTCACTGTATTTTCGCCAATGTGTTGCTGCACTTCTACGATTAATGTTTTTCCGTTTGATCTTTTTATCTCCAGTGCGTCGTGGATACTTGGAAGCATCAGTTCGGCATCCGTACCTTCAAAATAGACGTCTACTACCGGTCCGATGACCTGAGAGATATGTCCGATAATTTGTGACATAAGCAATCTTTTTATATAATTTCTCTTTTTCTAAACTCTACAAGTCGCGTTCTTGTCATTCCGCTGCTATGAGCTTAACACCTATTGAATAGTTTTTGTTCAAAGCTTCAAATCTTAATTTTTACGGAATAGTTACATAAGCAACTTTGCAAATGTAAACACAAAAACTTTCAGGTTGTACTCTATGAAAACGTTTTTTCTATAAATTATACCCTTTTGAACTATTATTACTACAATCAGAACAAAAAAGCGACATCCATTTAACGTTGCTTAAACATTCATCAACAGATGCAAAGAAGGAATTCCACTATTTTTGTATGAACAAAACATCATTTGGTAAGTTATATTTTGAAGTATAAATTTAATGAAAGGAAAAAGTATGAATTCACATCAAAATCCATTCGCAGGAAACACCCCACAGGATGTAACCGAAAGACAAGGTGAAAATGCCATTTTCATCGTTTACGGATTAAATCAATCTCCTGATGCCGTCGACAAAGTAAAAGATGTATGTGCCAATTTCTCAGCGTTAATACGTAGTATGCGTAATCGCTTTCCCGATGCACAGTTCAGTAGCACGATAAGTTTCAGTGCTAATGTATGGGATCGTATTTTCCCTGGCAGGGGGAAACCCAAAGAATTGGAAACTTTCAAAGAAATAAGGGGAAGTAAATATACAGCTGTATCCACTCCCGGTGATATACTGTTTCATATCCGGGCACGGCAAATGGGGCTATGTTACGAATTTGCTTCTATCATCGATGAAAAACTGAAGGGGGCTGTCGAAGCTATTGATGAAACTCACGGTTTCAGATATATGGATGGTAAAGCAATCATTGGCTTCGTAGATGGAACAGAATCTCCAGCCGTGGACGAGAATCCTTATCACTTTGCCGTAGTTGGTGAAGAAGATCCGGATTTTGCGGGTGGAAGTTATGTATTTGTACAGAAGTATATTCACGATATGAATGCTTGGAATGCGCTTCCGGTAGAAGAGCAAGAAAAGGTGATAGGACGAAGAAAGTTCAATGATGTGGAATTGTCGGATGAAGAAAAGCCTGCAAATGCACATAATGCTGTAACAAATATTGGAGATAATTTAAAAATAGTACGTGCCAATATGCCATTTGCCAATACTTCAAAAGGAGAATACGGTACTTATTTCATTGGATATGCAAGTACATTCAGTACTACGCGCCAGATGTTGGAAAGTATGTTTATCGGGAATCCTGTAGGCAACACCGACCGCTTGCTTGATTTTAGTACTGCGGTTACCGGGACCCTGTTCTTTGCACCGTCTTACGATCTACTTGGAGAAGATTAGCAGTTCGCCCCCATGCTGGGCAAACATAAAAAAAGGCTATCTATCCCAGACAGCCAATCTTTTGTTAACCTTAAATCTAATACTATGAAAAACACATTGCAAAGGTACGGCTTTTCTTGATTTCTCCAAATTTCAGAGCCTTTACAGGGCATTTTACAACAAGGTTTAATAATTCTATCGACCTTGTTAACAATTTGACAAAAAAAAGAGAGTTTACACTATATTTTTAAACAGAAATTAAGAAGATACCGGATTTCCAGAGAAGAATATCTATTCAACTATAGTGGGCCTCTGCATATAATATGCAGAAGTCCCGTTATGATAATAGTTCTCTTTTATGGAAGTACATTTAAAACCATTTTTTTCATATAAATGAATAGCCGGGGAATTAGAAACATTCACCTCCAAAGTAATTCTCTTTAAGCCTTGTTTTTGGGCAATAACAGCTATCTGATCTATTAGTAATTGCCCCACTTTCTTGCCACGAAAATCAGGATGAACAGCTATCGAATAGATACGTAGACTACAAGCACGTTGATTTATCAACACACTAAAATAGCCCCCCACCCTTTGCTGATATTCTGCTACACAAAAGTATCCTTTTGCTTGAGAAATAAGATAAACAAACTGACGTTTAGAAAAACTATCTTTATCAAAACAAATTTGTTCTATCTCCATTATTGACGGAATATCATCAATTTCAGCCAAACGAAGTATAAATCGCTGTTCCATACGAATTAGAAACGTTTTACATCCAACATACGCCAAAAGTTATTCAGCAACCGATAGTAGAGTTCGTCTCCCAGAATGGCATCTTCTAACCCATGGTCAATGCTGGGATTATCATTTATCTCAATAACAATAGCACGGTCATTTACCATTTTCAAATCTACTCCATACAGGCCTTTCCCAATAAAAGAAGCCGCGCGCAGCGCTGTATCCAATACCTTACGTGGCACTTGATAAATAGGAATAGTCTCCACCAGTCCGCAACGGCTCCGTCCGGAAGAATAATGGCAATAGATTTGCCAATGTCCCTTAGCCATATAATACTTACACGCATAGAGAGGCTCTCCATTCAAAATGCCGATACGCCAGTCAAAATCTGTTGGAGCGAACTCCTGAGCCAGCAGTATAGATGACTTATCAAACAATACTTTCAACGCTTCATCCAACTCGATCTCATTATTGACTTTCTTCATACCGATAGAGAAAGAACCATCTGGGATTTTCAGGATAAAAGGACTACCAAGTTGTTCCGTAATTTCCTCATAAGAGTTGACATTCGATTTGAATAGTAACATGGAAAGCGGTGCCGGAATCTTTTCCTTCTCAAACAATTCTTTCAGATAAACCTTATTGGTACAGCGGATAATAGATTGAGGATCATCTATAACAGCCAACCCATTTTGTGTGGCCAATTGTGAAAGCCGGAACGTGTAATGGTTTAACGAAGTAGTGGTACGAATAAATAAGGCATCAAACTCCATCAGTCGTGTGGCATCTTCTTCAGTTAGCAATTCGGCATGAATATCCATCTTCTTAGCCAGTTCAAGTAGCTTGTGAAGTGCCTTTTTATCGCTTGGCGGAAATTTCTCATCCGGATCATACAGTATAGCCAGGTTGTATCTTGCCGATTTCGAAGCCTGAGGATTGCGCCACACTTTTCTGTTAAACAAATCCAGAGCATTAGCGAAATAATCCTCTTCCTCATTATTCAATGAGCTCAAAGGTAAAAACTGAATATTTTCTATCTGATTCTTATGTCGTGTATTTAATGTAACCCGCAATAAAGGAGCCGGATAATTCTCAAAAATAAAACGGGCTATACGCTCCAATCCTTTCTCTTTGCAAGTGCCAAAGTATACATTCAGAGACCAAAGATCATCGGTTATTTCATTTTTCTGAATCCATTGATAACAAAGCTTTTGAAGACTGCTATCCATACGGATACCTGCACCTGCTTCCACCTTATTAATTATATCTACTCCGGGAATAACTTTATGCCCCCTCGTCTGGGCTAATAACGAGCAATAATAGCCTTCGGAGTTATAGCTATAATCATTACTCAGGTTGATTACTAATTTACGATCCTTTCCCGGTGATTTATACTTCAGGTAGTCAGATACTGTTAAAATGCTGTTTGTTTTGGAATATGGTTTCCAATCATCCAAGCTGTCTACAAGGATCAATACATTGTTCATTTCGTCTTTTTAAAAAAGTGCCCGAAAGTAGTGAATTAAATAATACAAAATATCGCAGACTCAATAATTATTTTCAAGAGATGAAAACAACTCTGTTTTTGCTCAAAAATGCAATAAACAAAAGTCTCTCAGGGTTGTTTCTAATAGCAACTAAAAACAGACCTTGATTATGAAAAAGTTTAATTTCAGTTTATTGGCAGGCTTGTTGTTGCTGATATCTGCTTCCGTATGCGCAGAAAATACTCCGGAAAAAGTACAGGAAACTTTCAAAAAGATGTATCCTAAAGTGACGACCGTGGAATGGATGCATAAAAGTGATTACCACATTGCCGGATTCGTTTCAGATAGCCACGAAAAGAACGCCTGGTTCGGAAACAATGCCCAATGGATAATGACGGAGACAAACGTCAAAAGCCTGGAAGATGTCCCTGCTCCCGTAGCTAAAGCATTTATGCAGACAGAGACCCCTCCTATACAAATCAGATATATAAAGATAATTACCTTCCCCAAAATGCCTGCTGTAGTAATCATCGATATAGAAGAGTATAACTCTGACAGAGAAATTCAGCTTTTCTATGCTCCTGACGGTAAACTACTACAGAGCCTCGATGTATCCGGTAGTGATGGAGAAATCTATCCCGAGTTATTCGGGTAATACAAAATTCTTACCAAATATAAGAACAATTGAGCAAAACAGAATGTTATCTATAAAAATAACTATAAATAGCAAGACTTATGAGTAGACGTTCACAGCTGGAGCATGAAGTATCATTAGCTCAAAAACGTATTAAGGAAGCTCCCCAAAATACGCCGGCAAACATCAGAAAAATTTGGGAACAAGAGTTGGTTGAACTTGAAGTAGAACTGAACAACCTGACTGACGAAGAAGAAGATAATAACGATTAGCAACCTCTTACAATGAAATGGGATAATCAACTGATAAATCATTTGCAATGGTCGAATGCGATCATTAATCGTAAGAGCAAAGAAATCGTAGCACAGGAAATTGCTGCAATAGCAAAGGATGGTGATGTGATCGGAGCCGGCTCCGGTTCTACCGTTTATCTGACGCTATTCGCATTAGCGGAACGTATTCGCAAAGAATCTCTACACATAGAAGTTATCCCTGCCTCTGCAGAAATTTCCATGACCTGTATACAATTGGGTATACCACAAACGACCCTTTGGAATAAGCGTCCAGACTGGGTTTTTGATGGTGCTGATGAAGTAGATCCGGAGAAAAGTCTGATTAAGGGACGTGGTGGAGCCATGTTCAAAGAAAAACTTCTGATAAAAAGCAGTAGTAAGAGCTTCATTATCATTGATGATACAAAACTGGTAGATCATTTGGGAAGTCATTTTCCAATACCTGTAGAAGTATTTCCAGGTGCATTAACTTTTGTAGAAAGCGAAATGCAACGGCTAGGAGCTTCTGACGTGAAATTACGTCTTGCCGGTGGAAAAGACGGACCTGTTCTCACCGAAAACGGCAACTTTATTTTTGATACCCGCTTCAGTTATGTTGACCCTTCTTTGGAACAAAACCTGAAAGCAATTACCGGAGTAATTGAAAGCGGGCTTTTTATCGGATATGATGTTGAAATAGTAGTTGCGAAATAAAAAAGCAGCTGCCACTCAATCTGTGGCAACTGCTTTTCTTTTATCTAATAAGTAAGCCTTAATACACTTCAACCTTTTCTGCTATTCGCTTAGCTTTATCTCTCAATGCATCCAGATCTGAATTTAACGGTGCATAGCATAACACCACTCCCATACGACGATTGACACGTGTCGTCGGCTTACCGAAAATGCGGAGATAAGTATCTTCTTCTTTCGTCACCTCTTCAATACCGCGATAATCAGGACGTTCCTGGCTGGCAATAGTTGAAAGAATCACAGCACTGGCACCAATACGCTCCTGTTTGATGTTTGGAATAGGCAAGCCTAGTACAGCACGCAAATGAAGTTCAAATTCATTCAAATTTTGTGTTCCTGCCAATGTCACCATACCCGTATCATGCGGACGCGGAGAAAGTTCCGAGAAATAAACTCCATTTTCATGGCTCAAGAAAAATTCAACTCCCCACAGGCCGGCACCGGTCAGAGCCCGTGTCACTTTCTCAGCCATTTCCTGCGCTTCCTTCAAATGAGCCGGATCAATGTGCGCCGGCTGAAAACTCTCACGATAATCTCCCCCTTTCTGCACATGTCCGATGGGCGGACAAAACAAGGTAGGCCCATTCTTTTGCGTCACCGTAAGCAATGTTATCTCACTATCAAACTTGATAAATTCTTCAATAATCAATTCTTTTATATCACCACGGCTACCATTGCAGCCATATTCCCAGGCATGTTCCAATTCATCCGCACTCTTCACAAGAGACTGCCCCTTGCCCGAAGAAGACATCAGTGGCTTCACTACGCAAGGAAAACCGATCTTTTCAGAAGCAGCTTTCAACTCATCCAGAGTTTTTGCATAAAAATATTTAGCAGTTTTCAGTCCCAACTCCTGTGCGGCCAAATCACGGATAGCCTTGCGGTTCATGGTAAAGTTTACGGCACGGGCACTGGGTACCACCTGAATACCTTCCTTCTCAAAATCGTAAAGGCGTTCTGTACGGATGGCCTCGATTTCCGGAACAATGATATCCGGCTGGTGTTTGCGTACTACACGTTCCAATGCATCGCCGTCAAGCATGCTAAATACCTCATATTCATCAGCCACCTGCATGGCAGGTGCTCCGGCATATGAATCACAGGCAATAATATATTGACCTTTTCGTTGGGCAGAAATCACAAACTCTTTGCCCAGTTCACCGGAACCTAACAATAAAATCTTCTTCATTTTTGCTATGTGTTTATATTAAGAAGCACAAATGTACATAAAAAAATAAGTAGCTACCGCTTTAAATAATTTAAAAAACGAATGGATAGCTCATTTTTATCTGTATCTTTGTAGCATAAACAATAGGGTTTATTCTGAAATCTTCTTTGTGCATGTTTGCTTTTGCGGTATTCCGCAAATTATTCCATCCCAAAATGACCTCATAATCAGCTCCTTTGTTCATCACAAGATTAAATTGTTGTATGAATCCTGAACGGATTAGGTGCAGCCATTAGTCAGAAAAACTAAGTGCAGTATATAAACTGCATAATATATAATAATTAAAGAATGGCAGTAAAAAGAGTAACATCAAGTAAAAGAGACAGAGAAAAAGCGAAACAGAGTAAGCGAGAAGAAAAACAAAAGAGAAAAGAAGAACGCTTGAGCAGCGGTAGCCGTAGCTTCGAAGAGATGCTGGCTTATGTGGACGAAAACGGTATTCTTCACTCCACACCAGAAGGTGTAAAGCCTAAAGAAGAAATAGATGCTTCTGAAATAGAAATATCAATTCCGAAAAAAGGCGAAGCAGAAGAAGTTCTGCCATTAAACGGACGTATTGAACATTTTAATGTGTCCAGAGGTTATGGTTTTATTAAAGATTTAGGAAGTGGTGAGAAATATTTTTTCCACGTTACTTCCGCTCCCGAAGGGATAACCGAAGGGGATAACGTAACATTTGAAATTGAACGTGGTACGCGAGGTATGAACGCCGTGCGGATCTCAATCATTAATAAATAACAATTTTAACTTACAAAAAGAAATGAACATTTATGTTGCAAACCTAAGCTGGAACACAAACAGTGACAGCTTACAGGAATTATTTTCACAGTATGGCGAAGTAACTTCAGCCTACATTATTAACGACAGAGAGACGGGACGTTCACGCGGTTTCGGCTTCGTAGAAATGCCGAATGATGAAGAAGGTCAGAAGGCTATTGACGCTCTTAACGAAACAGAATTCGAAGGCAAGAACATCGCTATTAGCGTAGCTCGCCCCAGAACAGAAAGACCTGCAGGTGGTAACCGTGGTGGTGGCTATGGCGGCGGTGGCAACCGTGGTGGTGGCTATGGCGGCGGTAATCGTGGCGGTGGCTACGGCGGCGGCAATCGTGGCGGTGGCTATGGCGGCGGAGATCGCGGTGGAAGATATTAATCTTACAACTTAACAAAGAAATGAAAACTGTTCGGGAATATTCCCGGGCAGTTTTTTTATACCCATATCACACCTATATATATCAATAATATCTATATTTGTATATTATGATAAGAACCAAACACATATTACTGACTCTTTCATTGCTATTGTGCAATGTCTGCATCCACGCCGCAACAGTCGATTACTCCGTGCGTGGAAAGATTATCGACAAGCAGTCCCGCCAACCGGTAGCGTATGCTAATGTCGTAGTTGTAGGTATTCCCGGCAAGGGAGCATCAACCGATTCGCTCGGTATGTTCCGAATTGAGCAGGTACCACCGGGCATTTACCGCTTCGAAGCGACGCTGATAGGCTATAAAAGCACAGTGACCCCCGAATACGTGGTTTCCGCCTCTACACCTTTCATCGAGGTAGAGATGGAAGAAGATGAGAATATGCTGGCAGCAGTGGTAGTCACCCCCTCCCCTTTTCGGAAGACAGTGGAAAGTCCGGTAAGTATGCGTATCATAGGCTTGCAGGAGATTGAAAAGAGCCCGGGAGGAAATCGGGATATTTCACGTATTGTAAGGGCATACCCGGGAGTCTCCTTTTCACCCATCGGCTACAGAAACGATTTGATTGTACGCGGTGGATCACCTTCCGAAAACCGCTTCTATATGGATGGGATAGAAATACCCAATATCAATCACTTCGCTACCCTGGGAGCGTCCGGCGGACCAGTCAGCATTGTCAATGCAGATTTAATACGTGAAATAAGTTTTTATACGGGGGCTTTCCCTGCTAATCGTTCCGGAGCAATGAGTTCGGTACTCGATTTTCGTTTGAAAGACGGTAACCCGGATAAGCCGACATTTAAAGCCACGCTGGGAGCATCCGAAGTTTCTTTCAGCGGCAACGGACATCTGAGTGATAAAACAACCTATTTGTTCTCCCTGCGCCAATCTTACCTCCAATTACTGTTCAAAGCCTTGGGACTCCCATTCCTGCCCAACTTCATTGACGGACAATTCAAACTGAAGACAAAGCTCTCGACTCACAATGAACTGACCATACTCGGATTAGTCGGAATCGATAAAATGAAACTGAATACTGATGAGAAAGGAGAAGATGCTGAATATATATTGAGTTATCTGCCCACTATCCATCAAGAGACATTTACTGTGGGAGCTTCATATCGCCATTATGCAGGAAAGCATGTACAGACGCTGACGCTAAGTCATAATTATCTGAACAACCGCAATGTGAAGTATCTGAACAATGATGAATCTTACGAAGACAATCTGACCCTTCGCCTTCGTTCAGTAGAACAGAAAACCACCCTTCGTTTTGAAAACCAAACAAGATTGGGGCAATGGACATTGAAAGAAGGTGCGGAAATGAATTATTCCAATTATACCAACCGGACAAAACAGCGGATGTTCGGCTACACCACACTCTCCGATTATCAGACGGATTTAAACATATTCAGTTGGGGCGGCTTCTTTTCCACGGACTACACTACTGCCAATAAACGTTTCTCCGCTTCTGCCGGTATCCGTACGGATGGCAATAATTACAACCGTGAAATGAAAGAACTGTGGAAGCAGCTTTCTCCCCGCCTCTCCTTATCTTATGAATTGACAAAGCAATGGACCTTGAGTGGAAATGCAGGATTATATCATCAGCTTCCACCTTATACAGCATTGGGGTTCAAAGATAATGACGGGCACTACATAAATAAGGATTTGAAATACATGCGGGTGATGGAAACCAGTCTCGGACTTGACTGGCATTTGCAAGATAGATTAATGATCTCGGCAGAAGGGTTCTTCAAGCAATACGGACGTATGCCTCTTTCCCTGCGAGACAATATTCCCCTGGCATGCAAAGGAGATGATTATGGCACAGTAGGCAATGAGGCGCTTATTCCTACTGCCAAAGGACGCGCTTATGGCGTGGAAGCCATGTTACGTTGGCAGATCCCGGGACGTTTCAACTTTGTATCTTCCCTCACAGTCTTCCGCAGCGAATATCGCAATGGAAATGGTGGCAGTGATGATAATATCCCCTCCGGAACCAAATACATCTCTTCTGCATGGGACAACCGTTTCATTCTCAACGTAAGCGGTACGTATAACCTTCCGCGTCGTTGGAGTATTGGAGGAAAATTGAGTTATATAGGCGGTACTCCCTATACGCCTTATGATGAGGAAAAATCATCGTTAGTAGAAGCATGGAATGCACAAGGACGCCCATACTACGATTATTCACAATACAATACCGAACGCTTGCCTAACTTTGCCCAACTCGATCTACGCGTAGACAAGTCTTTCTATTTCCATCGCTGTATGGTTGGCTTTTATCTCGACTTACAGAATATAACCGGAAGTAAGCTGAAGCAGCAGGATGTAATTATGAGTACGGGAGTCATTGAAAATCCATCTGCCCCCATTGAGGAGCAAAGGTATAAGATGAAAAAGTTGAAACAAGAAAGCGGAACGCTATTGCCGTCGATTGGGGTGACTGTGGAATTTTAGACTAATTAATGCTTCTCGAAACGCAAGATCGGACAAAGGCTATATTTCACGTGTAGAAAACGGACAGACAGAACTGAAAATCAGTACATTTTACCGGATAATGAGCGCATTGGGGGTCGTGTGGAATTTACGATGATACTGTAAATTGGAAGCAAGGAGCTTTAATCAATAAGAAGATAAAAGAAAAAGCCGGAATGATTCATAAAGTTCATTCCGGCTTTTTTAATAAAACTGTAATATTTCGCACCTATTATTTCTTACAGCAAACTTTTATCTGTTCCACAATATTAGGATACATCCTCGTCCTCTTTGTTTAAGCATCAAATCAGTAATTTTATGATAATCGATGCAATTCGAAATATTTATTAATAAAACAGATATACAGTAAGCTTAGCAACAGAACCGTACCGGACAAATACCAATAACCATAATTCAAACACATTATATAGCCTACAGTTACAATTACTTGTACTACCATATAAATAAACGAAACCACTACATGAGACATCTTCAATTCATTAGCCATCAATTGATACATGTGCTTACGATGGGGCAAACCGATATTCTCATGAAGTATCAAGCGATGAATGATAGTTAGGACACTATCGACACCATAAACAGATAACAGGATTATCCAACTGAAATTTTCTGTTTTAATTATGAGTCTCCCTATCAGAAAAAGGAGAATAAAAGCAATGGAAACAGAACCGACATCACCGGCAAAACACTTAGCTTTTTTACGGAAATTAAAGAAGCAAAAGACCAGGACAGAACATAAAACAGTGTAAATCAAAGCAGGCTCTATAAATGGTGTTACTTCAGCATTGATATAAGCTAAGGCAACTAAAACAACAAAGGAATAACCGCCAGTGATCCCATTGATGCCATCCATAAAATTATAAGCGTTGATAATACCGGTACAAATTATTAATGCTACAATTATCCACCACCAGGAAAGGGAAAACAATCCCCACTGGTAAAACATCAAGGTCATGGCGGAAAAATGAAATACCAATCTCAGACCTTGAGAAGTGGACCGGATATCATCTACAAAGCTAATGAATGTTATCAGAGTCAATGCCACGATAAACCAAGGATATTCCCAATGATTGGTCAGAAAATAAGCCAATGCACCGAAATAGAAAATAATCCCGCCACCACGCAAAGTAACTTTTGTATGTGAGCTACGCTCATTAGGCCTATCAATGATATTACACTTATCAGCTATCTTAAAATAAAAAAGTTCTGCTAAAAATAACAGAACCAATATAGTCTGGTAATACATAACAGTACTTTCCCCCTCAATTTTGAATTATTAATTTTTCATCTGAAAATGATTTTATCGTTTTCATAATCCCCTCAGCCGCACAAACAGGCATTTTCTCTATACCAAGTGCAGCCTTTATCTTTTCATTACTCACCACATAATTCTCCGTCAACTTCCGGAGGCGTTCAGTATTCAAGGGCAGATGGAACAACGTTCCTAAAACGGCACAACCTTCCATCATCTTCCTGTTCATCTTCCAGATATGAGGCTCCTTACCCATGGCTTCACACATAAGGGCAATCAACTCATTCGTAGAAAGAGCTTCATCATCTCCCATATGGTAAATGCCACTTGCAATATCCCTTGTAAGCAGTCCCTCCATTACATAGCAAAGGTTATCAATCGAAGTAAACGAACGCTTATTCTCAAAATCACCCAAAGGCCAGGGAATGTCTTTCTTCACAACGTTATAAAGTAAGTTCAGATTGCCTTTGTTACCCGGACCGTGGATCATACAAGGTCTTAATATGTACACTTGCTTATCATGCTGCATGGCAACTCTCACCTCTCCATTTTCAACTCCCAACTTATCCAAGATGTAATTCTCGGCTGCTATCTTACTCTCACCATAAGGTCCCACCGGGGTAGGTATCACATCCTCCCTCAACATATCCCCTACTACACTATCAGCAGCAGCCTTCACGGAACTAAAGAAAATGAATTTCTTAGCTTTTGACTCTAAAAAGAAATCAAAAATCTTCTGGGTCAGTCTTGTATTGATATCAAAATACACCTGTGCCTCAGAGTGATTCTTTGTATCATGAGCTTTACCGGCCAGATGAATGATGGCATCAAATTGGGGTAATTGCTGCATGGGAAAAGAAGTTATTTCAATATCTTTCCAAGCAAAAGTTTTCACCACCCCTTCCTTTTCCGGAGCAATAATGTCCAAACCATAAAGAACATGATGATTCTTTAAGGCAACAACAAGATTGGAACCCACAAAACCGTGGATTCCCGTAATTAGAATATTCATGAAAATAGTCTATAAAATATACTGACTGGAAACGTGATTATTAGTAATATACTTAATAAAATAAGTATCTTCTACAATTGAAAAAAAAATATACCAAGTAGTATTTGCATTCTTTTGATAAGTAATATATTGCATATCGTTCAAAAAAAGTGGGAACTTTTTTCTTTAACTTAGAGTTTATGTTTCGTTGAATATCAGAAATTAAGTCCTCTACATAAGAAATAGCAAAAAGATAAGTCCCTAAGTATTATTTTTCAATAAGCACTTCTATAAGTTCATATAAATCCTCTTCAACTTCAGGTGCAAATACAACTTTCATTTGAACAAAGCTTTTATACGAGGACGAAGCCTATTCAATAATTCTTCACCCGAGATAGCAAATTCTATATTGTTCCGTTCTTTCGTGAGAATGTTAGAATCTATCTTTGAATAAGCAGCAAAAGATTCACTTGCTTTCTGCTGTACTGGTTCTTGTTTCTTATATACTTTAGACTTACCCATATCTCAATACATTTTTTACAAAGGTAATTTCCAATATTGGATTATCCTAATAATTATTCCGTAACTTGTGATTTAAGATATAATTTTCTCACAAACTTTATATCATATGCCGCCCCAACTTAGACATACAATTTCTCTATCTCTTTCCAAACCAACCGACTATCAAAGTTTTCTATCACCCACTTACGCCCTTCACAACCATCAATAGCTTTATCCAAACGAATTTTATCAATTTTTTCCACAATATCCTCTGCAGTGTTATTGACAAAAAAACCTGTTCTTCCATCAATAATAGAATCACAGCAACCAGTGACACGCGTCGTAATGACAGGCTTTTCCATCGCCTGAGCTTCCAATACCCCGGTAGGAAAACCTTCACGATAAGAAGCAAGCACATATATATCCATCATTGAATAAAAATACTCCATGCCACCATTAATAAAACCAGTATAAATAATTCGAGAATCGTTCAGAATACGTTCTTGTATATCTTCGGGTAATGCATCACGTTTCTCAAACATACCTACAAGTAACAATTTACAATTATCAGCTAGCTGCAATTTATCGAATGCACGGACTAATTCTATAATACCTTTATCCCTGACCAAACGACCGGAATAGCCAATTACAAAATCGTCTTCCCCAATGCCATACCTCGCTTTCAAACCTGTAAGTCTTGCCGGAACAATCACAGCAGGATTAAAGTGATTCAACGTATCTATCCCATTGCAAGTACCCTTATGCCAAATCATTTGCTTCTTTGCGGGAGCCAAATGATCCTCAATACTTTTACGAAGAACAGAAGGACTCACACACACCACTTTGGTAGAACAGAAAGAAGTCAACCTATCCACGGACATCAATATGAAACGCTTTAATCCTTTACTGGTCTCATAAACCAAGCCATGACGTACATAAATTCGGATAGGCACACGCATTAACCAACCGGCTATCATAGCTAGTAAACCTCCTTTTGGAGTATGGCCTACAACAATATCAATTTTTTGCTTCTTGACAAACTTGCAGATATTTCGAATAGAAACAAAATCCTGACTAATGCTAATATTCCGATTAACAGGAGATTCTAGATATTCAAAACCCTGTTTTTGGGCATAATCTGATAAATATTCACTGGGACTACAGACCACATTCATATTGTAGCCTTTTTCCTTGAAATACTTAAACTGGTCTCCAATGAAATATGGAAGAACAAAATAAATGTTCACCACATGAAGGATATTCTTATTCACAATTCAATTACCATATTTTATGTTTCATGCAAGCAGTTTCTCTATATATACAATTAGCGTCTAATTCTGACATGTTTTATAATAAAACCCGCATTTAAGCGGCTTCATCATAAAAATTGTCAAAATCAAGATTGTTTTTTTAATGTCTATTATTGGTTATTCCAATGGTCATCGGCAATAAATTTTCATAATAGGTAAGACCAAACACTATCTGTTTGAAGAATTCCTTCAGATATGTTGTTTGGGGACGCTAACAAATAATCCCATTTCCTTTGCTATAATATCTATTGACAGTTTAGTAGCCAGACCATATGCTGTCACATATTTTTTTTGAAAAACATTAGATTTTTCCTGTGCTTCAAAATCATTTCCTTTCGTTAGCATTGATAATAAATCTACTTCATTATCTGTAGCAGAAATATAATCGCGTATATCAAAATACATTCCCCGTTCGCTTGCATAACGTTCATAATCATACGCAAAACAATACATAGGTTTATGCATCACTGAATAGTCAAAGAAAATGCTTGAATAATCAGACACAAGCATATCAGAAACAATCATCAAATCCTCCAATTGAGGATATGCAGACATCTCTCGCACAAAATCATCATCAGTTATTTCCATACTTTTAGCCACCTCATAGTGCGCTCTAAACAACAAAATATAATCCATTCCAAGGCGCTCTTTCCAATATTCCAAATTCATTGGAACGGTAAGTTTACATTCCAAGTCCTCTGTCTTTTCATACTCTCGGAATGTGGGTGCATAAAGAATAACTTTTTTCCCAACAGGGATGCCAAGTTTCTCTCTCAACTCCAACTGATACTTATTTGTATATTGTATCAAAATGTCATTACGAGGCAAACCTATTAAACGGATTTTCTCTCGTTCTATAGTAAATACCCGAGAAAATATATCCGCTTCATATTCACCTTGTACCAAGAATACATCATAACAGTTTTTAGCCTTACTCTTAAACGATTGATTATCAATAGAAATATCCGCGCCCATCTTTTTTAAGGGAGTGCCGTGCCAAGTGTTAAAATAAAAAGTATTTTTTCCTTTAAAAGACAGACCTCGCTCAATGGAACTGTTCGTAATCCATGCCCTTGCCTTTAAAGCGGTCACATAATAGTTTAACGTGTCGCACTTTATTTTTCTATCCTCACTTAATTCTACTTCATCGGGATTAGTGAAAGCCCATATTAATTTATAATCACCGAATCGCTTATCTTTAAGCATCAATTCATAAAGAACCTTTGGGCTATCATCAAATTTTCTTCCGCCAAAAGACGAAAAGAGTATCAACTTATCATCAGGCTTAACAAAAAACTTTAACAAGCGTAAAACTAATGTTCCTACGATATAGTAGACACTATAAACTATAAAAGAATACTTTACAATATAGAATAATCGTCTTTTTATACTCATCAGAATAGTTTTAACTTATACATAGTAATAAACAGCTATTTATGTATACGAATATCCCCCACTTATTTCTATTACACTACCATTCAAGAATGCATTATGAATACAAAATTTAACGGCATCAGCAATTTCTTCCACATCTGCAAATCTTTTTATTGCGGTTTTTCCGTAAATACTATTTCTTATATACCGTGACTTACCTTTCTGCCATTCTGTTTCCACAAATCCCGGAGCAATTACATTGACTGTAGTTCCTGTATCTTCGAATGATTTTACTAAATTTTTAGCTAAAGCGTGAAGTGCACTTTTCGTTACGCCATAAGCCAAAGAAGTGCTATGTGGATGTATCGCCATAAGCGAACCTATAAAAATAATTCTAGAACTATGCGGAATTAAAGAATATAAATCACGTATCAAATATACGTTACTATTTACATTTACCAGCATAGTATGCTCCCAGTCTTCATTACTAGTTTCCAGCAATGACTTTCGCAATGTGGCACCAGCATTGCAAACCAAACAATCCACTGATTTCTTAGTTGTTAAAATATGATTGACAAAAGCCTGCATTTCCAACTTTGAACTCTGGTCTGCCTTTACAATTTCATAATTCTCTGATATACTATTTAAACTCTCTCGACATGATTCAGCCGCCAAACCATTTTGTGCATAAGTGATTGTTACAAAGAAATCCTCCTGTAAAAGCATCTTCGATATGGCCAATCCTATACCTTTCGTGCCACCTGTTACTATCGCATTCTTCATATTTCTATAAAATTTTTTCGTTCCATAAACTGTTGCATAATGTCAGCCATACAGATACTTTCTCTTCTTCTCAACCGAGTTGAAGAGAAACGCCGGTTGAGAATACATGAAATAAACTCCTGTATCTCATAACGCAGGCCAGCACCATCCCATTTATAGAAAAATTTTTTATTTTCATTCTGATCTTCGTAACGAATCTCAAAATAATCAGTCTTCCACCAAGGACTGGGAACATATACATATCCTTTGGTGCCAGAAACAACCAAATTACCTTCTGTCTTTACTCCCAATCCTACTTTAAAAGAGCAAACTGCCTTAGGATAACGAAAAACACCTTTAGTATAGATGTCAATGCCGTCTTCCATCCGTGAATAAAGATTCAAGTTCTGATAATCAACGCCTAAAAGTTTGATAATCGGAAGCAGTGGATAACTTCCTAATTCATATAAAGAACCTCCGGCCTGTTGGGGATCAAATTCTCGAAGTGACATGTCATCATCCCATAGTTTAGAGAGTGAGGCCTCCACATCCACAACTTCTCCAATAATACCAGATTTAATCATTACCATTAAATGATTGAACGCCGGACAATGAGCAGTTTTATTTGCTTCCATCAAAATGACACCTTTTCGCTCTGCCATTCCAAACAATTCTCTTGCTTGTACTCCATTAAGCACCATGGGAGTTTCAATCAAAACATGCTTACCTGCTTCAATAGCCTGTTTCACATATCTATAATGTGAGAGATGTGGCGTTGCAATATATACTGCGTCTACCGAATCATACAATTCTCCAATATTAGTATATGCAGTAATATTATCATCACCAGTTGATAAAGAGCGTGAGGCTTCAAAATTTATGTCATAAGCCCCAATCACTTTAACACCGCTCACAACAATAGCCTCAGAAGGAAAACGACTTGCCACGCGTCCACATCCGATAATACCGACTTTTACATCAATAGTGGATTCTGCACGAAGCATGGTACTACTAATACCCTCTGTACGAGGAAGATAAATCACCCTAGTAAATTCATTCAAATAATCAAATTTTCCGTCCCAATCCGAGCCTATAGCAAAAATGTCCACATTATATTTCTGAATATCATCTATTTTCTGACCAATATAGTCCTCTATGATGACTTCATCTGCATATCCTGTAGCCTTGACCGCCTCAACACGTTCCAGCACATTATTACGCACATTGAGTTTCCCTCTCCCCCGATCAAAACTGTCACTTGTAACTCCTACGATAAGATAATCACCAAGTTCCTTCGCTTTACGCAGTAGGTTTATGTGACCTTGATGCAGAAGATCGTACGTTCCGTATGTTATTACCTTTATCATCTGTACTTAGATTTTAGAATACAGATACATCAAAAACATGATTTGATGTCTTAATGAAAACAGCATAAGATTTAAAGTTATAGAGCCTTTAAAACGAGCCTTTTGTATAGACTCTTTATATATAGGAGTTTCAAGGATATTCTTAATTCTGCGACAGGTTTTCCAATATCCTTCTTTTCCGTAAAATTGTGTTTTACACACATTAAATAAGGAGTGGCACGTAGCACGGTACATTTGTTCCATCAACCCATATTGATTCATATCAAGAGCATTGCAAAGATGTCTGTGAATTATTTCGGGACCATCCTTTCTTAATGGTTTCTTCGTTTTTGTCATCGAGGTTCCAATTTGTCTATAATGGTAACCATTAGACTCACATACATACATAGATTGAGAATTGAAAACAGTAGGTATTGTGCAGGCACGATCTTCTCCCATATTCACAACAACATCTACCAGTTGTTGTTGTTTTTGATATATCTCCCTACGAAAGGCCTTGGCCCATAATTGACCTTGAAATCTATTTTTACCATTCCTTGTGTGAATTAAAGCAGGAAATATCTCTGTTTCCATCATTGTCCTATTGTAGTAACCTGCAGAGAGATTACAGGGTTTTATTATTTCTTCTTCATCCCAGGAGTATTTGCTTCCACAAACAATTACATCTGGATTATAGGTCTTAGCTGCAGCAGCAAAAGTTTCTATATAATCGTTATCTACCCAGTCATCCCCATCAACGCACACAACAAACTCGCCTTTAGAAACAGCTACACCAGCCTGTCTCGCACTAACAAGTCCCCCATTTGATTTGTGAACAACTATGATTCGTTTATCAATATTGGCATACTGATCGCACATTTCAGCACATTTGTCCTCAGAGCCATCGTCAACAAGTATAATTTCGATATTAGTATATGATTGGCATAATAAGCTATCTACACATTTAGGCAAATAATACTCTACCCCATAAATGGGTACTATAATACTAAATAATAATTCATTTTGTAGCATAGTATCCTAACTATTCTAATTCCACAATTTTTAAAAATCGTTTAAAACGATAGTTAGGTGAAAAGCGTTCTCTTGTAACCTTCAATGTTTGTTTCCAATCGTTAATAATAATTGGATTATCAAGAACTGATTTCATAGCAGAATATATAGACTCCTCATCCATTCCAAAAAGCAAACCACACTCAGACTCTTTTATCATTTCTTCTCCTCCACTACAATTTGTCGTCAAAACCGGAACCTCTTGCATGATAGCCTCGGTACAGGCTGTGCTATACCCCTCTACTGTGGATGAACATATATATACATCCGCTTTTGATACAAATGCATGAGGATTCGATTGTTGTCCCCAAAACGTTACAAATTTCTCAATCTGCAATTTTTTCGCTTTCTCTATTAAATTTCTCAAAATAGGACCATCACCAACTAGCCACAAATGAAAAATATATCCATCTTGCTTCAAACGTGAAACACACTGCAATAAGTTATCATATCCCTTTTCCGGACTCATTCTTGCAACAGATATAAAAAGAGTGCAACCAGGTCTTTGTTGCGGTATCGGTTGCCTAGCTTGCTCTCTCACTGAGTTATTGTCAATAGGATTATAATTGTAATCAACATTAATGGCGGGTAACTCTCTCCTTAATCTTCCTGCATTACATTGAGAGACACAGACTACATTTCCTATTTTTTCGTATTCTCGCTTATACAGTAATCCTTCATCATAACAATGCATCCAAGCAACAGACTTATGCTTGGTATTTACACCGCTGGAGACTATACGTATGGAATGACCATACTGAAAAGCAATGTTCACATCATATTTGTCAGAAATCCAAATGTTATACATCAATTTGGATGGAATTTTTGACACAATCTTCGTAAGCCCTCTAAAATAAGTACGAAATATGGGTTTAACTACAACTTGTTTGTCCAAATAATGAAAACAGTCCTTATCGAATTTAAAGATAGGGATCAGAGTAATTTCCACATCATTTCGTTTGGCAAGTTCATTTGCAATTGCCATTGCAGATCTGTTAACCCCATCTTGTAATTGAAAGTGATTATACATCATGCAAATTTTCTTTTTTCTCATGATTCAATATGCACGGATTAGAAACATTTGTTACTATTGGGGGCAACCCCCTTTATTGTTAAATTCTTGACAGCTTCAAAATCATACAGGTATTCAGACAAGTACCTCTCAATATATCTTATATCCTCTTGATGCTTATATGAAGCAAACATATTTGTATTATAGAAAGACCTTCGTGGATTCATACCCTTAAACTGATTCTCATGATCTGCCGGGCTAATATCAATAAAAGATTCAATCACAGAAACGGTTTCATCATATTTATAAATCAAATCCTCAAAATGTATATGAAGTACCTTCGTTCTATCAACTTCTTGGCCTTTAGCACAACCGTGCGTAAAAGTATACCATTTACAAAAATCTTCAACATTTGAAGGAACAATTCCACTCTTCCATACTGTTTTAGCTACAACAAATATGTCCCTTGGATCTCTGTCTACAACGATTGTTCTTATACTTTCATCAAAATAACGAAGACATTTATTGATATTACTTGACGGTGTCAACTGATCCATCAACAGATAATCATAATCTTCCGGATTCGCAGCTTCTATTATGCTTTGAATATATTTCCTCGTTAATTCTAAGAATCTGTTTTCAGTTGGATGAGAACAATAAGTAATTTCATTCGGCATCTTCTTGTATGGCAGATGCAGCCTGCACATAATCTTACCGATAATACTTTTCACATAATAATATATTACTCCCTTTTCGTAAAGATCCATAAACCAATACCCATTATATTTATAATCGGTTAATGCATCTACATAATCTTTAGTTAAGTCTAAATAGGATTTGCCTAAAAAACGCGAATAACGCTTGTCGAAGTTATTGCCGGCATTAAACTTGGATAAATTCCAAAAACGTTTTAATGCATGGCCTGAATTATGTCGATTGGGATTTTGGACAAGATGATACTCTAAATCCATAAGTCCATCAATATCTTGAATAAAACGGAATTCGTAGTTTGTTAATGACTTCACGTGTTTATATTCACCAATCAAGTCAATTATGGCACTAGAACCGCTACCATAGTAGCTCGCACATGATATAAGTCTTTTCATTTATAATTCTTATTTAATTTTCAAAACCTTCTTTATCAAACCAATTGTTTCCAAAAACTCTTTACTTTTAAAAGAAAACAGAATAGGTGTAGATATCCCCACAACTAATGCAATCATACCCTTCAGAATAATACAAAGTATTGATGGTTGCATCTTAATGAATTCACATAACCAAACAGTAAAGACAACAGAAAGGGTTATCTTTACAAATTCTTTACAAATAAATAATAAATACGACTTTGCATCCATATCGAGAGCCCTCTTGCTGACAACAATTCCTTTTCGAATTAAAGTAAAAACGACTAATGGTATAAGAAGACCAACAAATATACCCGTCATGCCTAACAACATTCCACCAACATAACCAAACACTATTGCTGTGATAGCCTGTAAAATCATCCATTTTACATCCAGATTATGTAAACCCATGGCATTCTGTATGCTGATAACAGGAATATTTAGTAAGTAAACCATCATATTGACTGTTAATATTAATACACTCATAAATTCAAGAACAAAGTGATCGCCAAATACAAGGTATATGAAATCTTGAATGCATGCTATAAATCCTGCACACATAATGGCGGCAATCCAATTCATAATGAATGCTGATTTAAAATAGATTCTACGTTTGTGATCAGATGTACCATCAACTGAAAGGTTACCAAAACTTGTTGTAAAAGCACCTCCAAATTGTGCGTAAATCATTTCGACCATACTTATCACAAGTTGATAATTTCCATAGTAACCTACTATAGCTACATTTCCCAAGAGAATACTGATGAGAATACCTTTAGCTGCATTCTGTACAGTATTTGCAACCTGAAATACCATCAGGGGTTTAACCGTATTAAAAATAGCCAACTTCTTTTGGAAAGGCAATTCTTGCAACATTCCATCATTCAAATAAGGGTGATATTTGTTAATATAATGAATTGCAACAATATTAGAAGTAAGTTTTTCAATAATTGTAATGATCAGAAATATAATATACTGATGCCATACAAGTAAAAACACAATCTGAAATGAACGAAATAAGACTTCACAGATTGCTGTAATGCCTATACTAATTCTATTCTTCTGTTCTGCAAAAAGGATGCTTCGTTTATACTGAGTTAAATAATTAAATGCAAAAGAAAGTGCAAAAAGCAAAAAGTAGATTCTCACTGTGTTGAGCGGAAGTGATGACTTAACAAGCTTATTTATCAGGAATATACTTACAAGAATACTTACAGTCATAAAGGCTATTGCAAGGTATAAATATACTTTCTTATAGAAGCCCATTATCCCCTTTATTTCCTCAATGTCGTGATTCTTGATGGGTGCATAAAGATGGATAATCATTGCAGAACTGATTCCCATCTCCATTAAAAGCATAACACTTGTAATGCTTTGAAATAGATTATGCAATCCGTTAATTTCTTCTCCCAGTTCACGCACAAGAACGATGCGTACAAAGAAATTTAGAAATACAGTTACGGCACTGAAAAGTATACCATAGATACTATTTGAAATCGAATTATATGTTCTTGATCTTGTATCCATATTATACCCTTTTCTTTGTGAAAATAGTGATATAAAATTGCATAAAAACCACACAATACACTATGGCTTTCCATAAATAATATGAATCTCTACGTGGCAGTGTTATCCACATAAAAAGCAAAGCACAAACTTCATACAAATAGAAATCTTTTGATACATTTTTAAAACTAGTATTACCTAAATAATGAAATATTATTAAGCAAATAAAGAATATGGATATTAATCCATACCATCCAAAATTATAATATGCATCAGCATTCAAAGACCATCCAAATCCGAAACTGTCAAAATTTAAATATAGAGATTGGAAATCTTCAAAGCTGCGCGACATTCCATTAATAGTTTTTACAGTTCCTGTAGGATCTAAAAAAGTCGGAATACACCCTCCTATAAATGATAGAAGATACTCATAACCATATTGAATTGATACAGTACTCGGACAAATCTCCATTATATTAAGTAGTGGAACGACACTAAAACCTAATTCAGAAACCACATCTACAACAAGAGAATTCTCAAAATTTGCATCGGAAATTGACGCATTACTTCTATAGCTACCAGCAATCCTAATCATCAATAACAATAAGAATGCCGCTACAATTAGTTTAATAAAGGCACTTTTTGTCTTCCCTTGGCTTGAAGAAAACTTGTAATTCAAAAAAAAGACAAGTAATAAGCCACTGAGACCTGTGGTTCTATCTCCACACATTGACGTCAATAGTAACCAAATGATAAAAAACATTCTCGTAACTTTTACTTTTTTTTCTGAACAGTATATAAGCGATAAAAATGCAAAAAGAGGAAATAGATATTCAACAAAACTAATTATTTGTGGGATGCATCCTTCTAAAATTCTTACAGCTTGATATCCTCCTTTCAATGAAACTCCGAATTTCACAATAATCAAAGGAATTGCGACAGCCCCCATTATCCAAAAGCTTTTATAAGCCAGTATAGCAATCGAGTTCCTATCTAAATAGTCTATCTTAGATATCCGTCTTGCATCGCTAGACTTGCGGGATTTAACAAAATATGCATAAGCAGCTATCACATTACTAATAGAGGAAAAAATGGAAGCTTCTACTATTTTGGCACCAAACTTATTAATATAGAAAGTATTAAAATCCACACTTAAACTATAAAGTAAGATTTGACCGTTTTGGAATAGATAGAATGAAATTAAAAATATTAATCCCGGTGTCAGTAGAGTGGAAGTATATGCATACGTACTTCTTATCAGAAGAATTAATAGAGTTAGTGAACTAACCACACTTATTCTAATAACAAATTCATCAGACATACCCTTCAATATGTTTAGCAGAAAGAAAACATATAATAGGATTATGAATCCCCAAAATAGTATGTGCTTTTTTTTAGAATTTGCCATTTTCACAAATTCCGATTCTTTTCCTCCTCCAAATGTCTTCCCGCATCCTTCAGAAAACTCACAATTATCAGCACCATAACAATCCCCAATGGGAATGCTGCAACAATACTTACAGTCTGGAGGTTACTCATCGAACTGTCTGCAAAGACAAGCGCAATAGGCAACAATATAAGTAATACACACCACAACAATTGGATAAGTTTATGGGGAGATTTTCCTTTATTCAATTTCCGATAGCTATAACAGGATGCTGTCAAAGCTATGGAATCAAACGATGTGGCATAAAAGGTAATCATAGTCAACACAACTAAAACCAAAACAAACGGGACACAAGGAATAGTATCTATTATAGAAATGATAAGACCATATAAATCTCCTGTTTGTTGATATAACGCAATAAAGTCTGCCATTCCTGTCATCTGCAATCCCATGGAATAGTTACCAAGAACCACAAAACTTATAATAGTTGAACCCACACCGAAAAAATAACCGCCAAAGATTGTCTGACGAATTGTCCGGCCACGGGAAATACTGCCGATGAAAAACGGAGCCGCAACACACCACACCATCCAGTAAGCCCAATAATAGATAGTCCAATCCTGAGGAAAATTCGTGGTACGCAGCGGATCTGTATAGGTGGACATTTCGATAAAATTTTGAACGACACGCCCAAGCGATTCCACTCCTGTATCAATGATATATCCCGTATGACCGCTAAAGAGAAGGACATAAAGCAAAAGACCAAAAAACATATAAATACAAACTTTTGCCAATATACTGATACCTTTAAAACCATGCAGCAATGCATAAGTGTAACACATGCACGTAAGAAGTAATATGATGATTGTACACAGACTACGGCTTATGTCGATGCCGAGAAGTTCATTGATGATGCTTGCCATCAGCGGTGTGGCCACACTAAAGGTCGTTGCTGTTCCTGCAAGCAAAGCAAAAACCGCAAGGAGATCGATTACACGTCCCCAAATACCATCAGTATATTTTCCCAATATCGGACGACAAGCTTCGGAAAACTTCTGTCTTTCGCGTTTCCGCACATGGAGCATAAAGCCAAAAGAGACAGCAAGCACGAGATAAAAGCTCCAAGGAATAAAGCTCCAATGATAGATAGGGAATACTCCTGCCCATTCCTGAAAATTTCCCAACTCTGCAATGTGGGGACTATCGGCATACATCACCCATTCTGCAAAGGAATAAAACAATATGTCAGCGGCCAATCCACAAGTGAACATCATTGCTCCCCATGAGAAAAACGAGAATTTCGGCTTCTCTTCCCTCCCTCCCAATACTATGTTTCCATATTTGGAAAGAGCTATAAACAAAGAAATCAGGAAAAAGCCTAAACCTATTATCAGGTAATAAGTTCCGAAAGTGTCTCCGAAGAAAAAACGAATTTGACCCAAAATATCATTTGACTGTTCAGGCTTTAAAAAGAACAACACACACAATGCCACTATCACCCCAAAAGGAAGAAAGGTAATCATCCAGTCCACGCTGCCATTTTTGATTTGTAAATTATTTTTCATATTTTCAATTTGTAGTGTGTATCAATTACTGCCAACTCTTCAAAACTGTCTATCTCTACAATATCCCCTGCCTGCATTTCATATATACCCAGACGATATTGATCCGGATAACAGAACAGGGCTATCTCATCCCAAAATATCTGACGGTTATGTTTTTCCTCAAACTCAAATTCCAAATGCCGCTTCAGCCGTTGTCCATCTTCCGCTGTCCATCTGGATACACTGAACAGTTGCCAACCTTTCTCACCTCCGCTTCTGCTGCATGAGCAGACAACATCTTCTTTCACAGACAACAACCATTCTTGGGTATGCTTCTCTGTCCAAACACAGTTATATCCGGAATTTTCAAAATGAGGAGAAAGAATATCCGGGTTATAAATCACCTGATCCCCATCTAATATGATAACATCTTTCAAATATTCCCGCGCCACATATAAAGAAGAGATATTATTACAGGTGTCATAATACGGGTTATAAATAATCTTGAGACCGGGATATTCTTCTTCAAGACAAGCAAACTTCTCCTGCAAATAACCTGCAACTACATAAATCTCAGTGATATTATTCTTTCGGAGACTTCTGATAATGGTATCAATTATACGAACTCCGTTCACTTCAACCAAAGGTTTAGGAATCTGCAAGGTTACAGGATGCAGTCGTTTTCCTAAACCTGCCGCCATAACAATGGCCCGTTTTACTTCATACATAACAATTAAAGTTTACTATTAAATGGATGGGGGAACAAGTCGGTCCAGATTACTTATAGCACGATTATACCGGTCTATTCCATACGTCCCGAAATCATCCCCTTGAGCTTCCTTGATGCAAGTCCAAATACTCCATAAGAAATCCATTAATATCTGATAGATTAGAATCTTCTCAATCAACACATCATTGACAGAACCTCCCAGATAATGCTCCAACAGAAGCGTCTTATTGGTCTCAGTAAAATTAGATTCAAGGAATAAAGCTGCAAAATCCCACATGGGATCATTCATTCCTGAATACTCCCAGTCTATCAGATATATTTTGCCACGGATGTCTTTAATGAAATTTTCCGCCACCAAATCATTATGGCACGGTCTTAGTTCCACTCCCAACGCATTCAAGCGTTCTTGCAAAAAGAATATCCTACTCCTGTACTTTTCGTAACCGTCATACATCTTAACACCTGTTTTATCAAGAAGACTTTCGTAGGATATAATTTCACGAAAGACATTGAAATCATTGTTCAAGCGTACGGCAGAGCCATGAAGAGTACGAAAGATTTCGGCTATCTGAAGTATATGTTCATAACGTTGAATGGTAGCAGGAGTCAAAGTTTCCGCACCATCAATGAAACGAGTCAATTTTATGCCGTTTTTTTCATTGAAATATAAAATTTCCGGACTGACCCCCATACGGTATGTGAGAAGTGTGTTCACCTCTTCATTACCACGTTCGACCATCCCCGCCGTTCCATTACCAGGAATCCTAAGCACATAATTGTTACCATCAAAAGATATCTTGAAATTTCGATTAGTCATACCACCAATTTGTTCTACCGACAAGGTTGATTCAAAATCTTGTTCAGGGAATATAGTTCTCATGTGAGATATTATATTCTGATAGTCAAAAGGATCTTCCTTACGACGTAATCTAGGATAAAACACATCTTTCAAATAACCAAAGTCAACTGCATTATCCACCTCACACCAAACAAGGTCAGCCACTTTAATATATTGCCGCTCGTATTTCTCTGTGCAGTCCAAAAAAAGATACTCGTAATTTAATTTCAAATTCGAATTAAACTCCCATTTCACTAGCATCTTCTTATACGTTTCCAGAGAGATTTTAGAAATGCCAACCATCTCACCATCTATCCTATTCAACTGATGAATATCTTTAGATATCTTCACTACAAAATTACCGTCAGTTTCTACCAATGCCTCATCTCCGTTTCCACATTCGTTGACTAAAGTAAGACAATTCTTTTTTGAAGTAGTAGCTAATTGTTTCAGCAACCGTTTTTCGCATAACACATCACTCTCTATCAAAAGAAAGTCTTCTTTTACATAAGGAGCCGCCAAAGCCAGCGAAGCCATGGAAGAGGTATAGACATATCTTCCGTTGTTCACGAGTTGAACACCTTTCTCTTTGAAAGGAGCAAACAGTTCCGCACAAAAACCTGTCACCACAATAATAGTTTCAAACTCCATCTCATGTAGTAAGGAAACAGTACGGTGAAGCAAACTTTCCTGTTCTCTTTCACCGACATTATAGCATTGCAACGGATAAGGAATGGTCGTATCCCGTTCCTTTCGGGCTGCTAGAATAACTGCTGTCTTCATCAAAAATTAAAGTAAAACGAGAAAGTAAAATAAGACTTTTCTTTATAAGGATTTAGAATATAAGAAGCACTGACAGGAAGTTTGAATTTTCCAAATGTAAAACTAGTGGTGTATTTCAGTGTTATGTTCACCACGTTAAATCCTTTTTCATAGTCTGTATAAAAACCTTTGTTCAAATTTGCACCGACAACAAGCGACAAATCATTATTGTCACCAAAAGGATGAATGTAACCTATCTCCGCATATGAAGAAAACGCCTGTCCTCCATTGAGTTTTTTATCTACTCCAAAGACATACGTTGATAAAGTCAGCCATAAGGGTACCTTGAATGGAGTCAATGTCAAGTAAGCCTCTACACTATGACCGGTTGTACGGTTACTCAACAGAAAATAAGAATCCTTTTCACCCACAGCAGAGGGATAATAATAATCAGAAAGACCAAAAGTGAATTTTTCATGGCTGTAACTCAAGCCTAAATCCACCTCCTGATGACTACCGTTAATCGCATATGCTCCCAAAGCATATGCACTAAAACCTTTATAACTATAACTCAGCATCGGGAAAGCTACCGGAGCGGTACCATACTCGATACCCCTCCACATATACTTACTGGAAAGTTCCAAAGCAAACGAAAAAGAGGATTGTTTTTCTTGAGAATGTAATGAAAAGAACGATAGGGCAATGCCTAACAAAACAAAAAAAATACGTTTCATGATATGTAAGTTAGCGTCTAATTTTGACATATCATATAGAAAAACTCATCCATAGGAGTTTTTTCTTTTATAATTCAAAAATCAGACAGTTTAATCAATATTGACTCCGATAGTCATGGACGGCATATTCTTACACCACCAGTTTCCACCTGCTAAACCACTTTCAAAGCAACCACCTCACAACCTCAGCATTTCAGCAATTGAGATAAAGACGGCGTCAGACAACTCTATAGTTGAAATTTCGATTGTATTCATACTATCATTTTGATTAAAATCTTCTACCTCTTCATGCCAACTAGTCCTTCATTGCTTCCCACGGATAGGGATTATCAATCACATTCCGGAACTCGGCAACAGCTTCCTGCTGTTCAGAAGTAAGCGATGCGGAATCCCAGGAAGCAATAATAGCACGGCCTTCATCAGCCAAAGGTTCGTCGAACACTTCACCATAGCAAGCGGTAAGTAAACGAAGTTTTAATAGCGAGGCAGGAAGAACATCAAGGATATCCCAACAACGGTCCAACACTTCCTGAACATGCTGCTGCTTTTCACCGTGATCAATGAACGAGGCACTATAACCCATTAGCAGTGCAAGACAGACATTCGCCTGTTCTTCAATGGTCCCCCCTTTGGCACCGGAATCATACAAGGCAGTAGTCAGGCGGTAGACTTCACCGTTACGACGGGACAAGTCATCGCTATAGATGGGACTCCCGTCAACACCCAAATACATCAACTCGTGCGCTGCACGCTGAAGGGCAGCTGTTTCTGCAGAAAGAGACATAATTATTTTTATTTATGATTTCAGATTTATGATTTGTCAACTGTCAACGATCAATCATTGATTATCAACAGCCGATTATTTGATTACTTCGATCAGATCTGGATGGATAGTGGCCATGGCTACGGCAATGACGCCTTGTATCTCAACGACCACACGACGGTCACGAGCACCCTTCACTTTCAGGAAAACTCCCTCCTGCCCCGCAAAGTCACCACCGGTGACACGGACTTTCGTGCCTTTCGACAGGTTCAGTTCATCAGACTGGAAATACAGGAGATGGTCATTATAGGTACCAGCTACGGCAATGAAGCGTTGCATCTCACTATCCGGAATGATTATCTTCCGTCCACTGCGAGTATCGGTGATGTATTGCAGATAACTGACCTGAGACTTCACACGTTTTACATCCGAAGGACGGGCATGAACAAAAATCAGGTTGTGGACAACAGGAACCAGAACCCGGACTTTCCTGCCTTTCTTCAGGCTGATCTTATATTGCATAGGGACAAAACAGCCCAGATTCTCCTTTTCAAGAAGACGCATAGCATCAGGCTCCCGACGGTAGGTGGCACGCATAGCATACCAGATTTCAGACTCTTTTTCAGTATCTTTTTCCGATTCCATTCTATGTCCTGTTCAGAAAAGGGTGTTCCTTCGGGGCTTTGACACCCTTGCATATACTTGAGTTTCAACCACTTGTGAACACTTTATGTAAGATACGGCAAGCTTTGTGTTCCTCTTGCCTGTTGATTTTCCGTAGCTGTTCATTACCTTAACAAATGGCAGGTAAAAAGCTATAAACGAATGAATTAAGAGCAATAATCGTCTTTTAATCGTTCGATTAATGTGCATAGTCCGGGGGCATATTCGCACTAAGATTCTTTCAACAAAAGGCAGGCGGAAAAAACACAATTTTATTTCAGGGATAACCGGTTATAGATTAGCAATATATCATACTGAAAGAAAAAATAAACAGCTTTTATTTATCAGAATATTTTGTTGTTTCATTTCTCTGCATTATCTTTGCGCACATTAATCGAACGATTAAAAAACACCCCAATTTAACACAATCATTATTGACACCATCCCTGTTCACCCGCTTCACTCCCTATCACGTCCATATTGCAGCATCTTCCTTTCAATCTACCGACAGGAGATTTCTCTTTTATAATAATGTACCCACGTATATATGCGCACAGGCGCGTATTTCCCTATTTTTTCTTTAGACCTTGTTACACACATTTCATTAAGAATAGGGGGTACCCCCCTACCCTGTTCGGATCACTGTGTGTAACAACACCTAAAGAAAACATTCACTTTTCCACACGAAAACAGAAGATATTTCCATTATAAGCGTTAATTTTGCTTTCGTATTTCAAACTAACAATAAATTACTAACTTTTAAAATTGTGGTTTTATGGATAAAAAAACACAATCCTGAGTATTGAACTCATGAAGAAGGATGGCTATGACATCCAGGTAGAGAGAACTGAATACAGGATCAACATCCTGTTAGTTGAAAATGAAGCGTTTGACGAGCGAATGATCGTCAAAGCTGGGGAAAGGGAAGAGTTCCTGACCCCGTGGGTACGGAAACTTATCGGACAGAAAAAGGAGGCGGGACTGAAAGGGACCAAGCAGCTGGCGAGATTGCTGAACCGCAGTACAGTCTTCGAGAAAGACAAAAACGAAAAAGGATTCATATCCGTAGAAAGCCTTAACACTGAAATCATTAAACTAAGAAAGGCACTACTGAACGAGCAAAAGGAAGACGGAAAAAGGAAGAAACAGAAATAAAACCGGACGCTTCTGCAAAATTGTGGTTTTTGCGCCTTTTCCTCATGAAAAGGCGCAATCACATTTAAAATATTATCCATTACTTCGCAACGCTATAAGGCAGACTAAAACAATTAAGAATTAGAAATGGAAAATATTCCGGTTACCGCATACAGCGGATTCAGCAACGTCAGGGGAGAAATTACTCTCAGCAAAGTGATTGAGGACATTACAAAAGGATTGCATGCAAAGCTCGTGCTTAAAATCAGGATGCTTGTCAGCCAGGGAAAGATAGAGGAGGCGAACCATGTGAAGAAGCAGTTGCCATTCTATACCGTAACGGCAGGGTACAGGGAGAAAAGGCAGGCATACAGCATTACAAGGCACACCCATACCATTGTACTGGACATCGACGACCAGCCCAGGGAGAAACTGGAAGAGTTGAGGGAGAAAATAAATAAAGATCCCAATACATTGGGCAGTTTCCTCACTCCAAAGGGGCATGGATTCAAAATCTTCGTATTCCTGCGTACACAATACGCACGGACCCTGAGGGAAATATTCTCTGTTGGAAAAATGGACTTCGCAACGCTGGAGAAGTATCACAGGATGATGTATGACGCCTGCAAGGAATACTACGAGCAGCTATTGGAAGTAGAAGTAGACGGAAGCGGAAAAGACATCTCAAGGGGATTCTTCACCTCTTTCGATGGGAAGGCGTATCTGAACGAGAAACTGATGAAAGAGGTGGACGAGGCGCTGACCGACATCATTCCTCCGGAAAAGCCGCAAGCCGGTAGAAGGAAAAGCGATGGAGTGATGAGTGGCAAGGTGATAAGTGATAAGGCGGTGGGTGATAAAAAGCCGGAGGCCGGCAAAGTGGAAGCTGAGCCGTGGGAAAGGATGGAGTTCAGCAAGGCAGTGCTCGCAGTGAAGAGGACATCGAGGTTTGAATCCGGAAACAGAGACAACTTCCTATTCGCACTGGGAAACAAATGCTATGCCAAAGGACTGGACGAAAAGGTGGTAGTCAGACTGGTACAGGAGAAATTCGGACCGGAGGAAAAGGGAATTGATATGGCCACGCCCCTGCACAATGCTTATGTATACACGGACAAGACCTACGAAGCACTCGGGCGGAAGGAAGAGAAAACAGATACCATCGACCAGCTGCTGGAATTCCTGAAGACGCATTATGACATACGAAGAAATGTGATACTGGACCGACTGGAATATCTAAACCTAAACGAAAAGGATGAGAAATGGAAAGGAAAGTTCCGCCCCATGAGAACAAGAAGCTACAATTCAATATTCCTGGACTTGCAACTGACACGAATCAAATGCTTCAGAAATTATCTGCAGGCAATCATTGATTCATCGTATGCAAGGGAGTTCAATCCATTCACAGCCTACATAGAGAAGTTGAGACCATGGGACGGAGTGAAAGACTACATCGGGGAACTGGCGGATACGGTGCAGACCGAAGACCAGGAATTCTGGAGGAAGAGTTTCCGGAGGTGGTTCGTGGGAATGCTGGCAGGAGCATTGCAGGACGACACGGTGAACCATCTGGTCATCATACTATACTCCGAGCAGGGAAAGGGAAAGAGTACATGGATACGAAGACTGTTGCCACCAGAATGGAAAGAGTATTACAGAAACGGAATGGTGGGATCGGAAAAAACAGATCATCAGATACTGCTAAGTACGCATCTGATCATCAACATGGAGGAATTTGAAGGCGTCAGAATGGAAGAACTGGCGGGCCTTAAGCGGATCATCACACAGGAAAGCATCACCGAGAGAAAGGCCTATGACTTACAGGCATATAACTTTACGCGTCATGCATCGTTCATTGCAAGCACAAACAGCCGCCAATGCCTGCAGGACATAGGGGGAAACAGGCGATTCCTACCCTCTTCAGTCATTACGCTGGATTATAGAACACCAGTCAATTACGAGGGGATATACGCGCAGGCTTACGCATTGATGAAGGAAGGATACCAGTATTGGTACGAGGGAGAAGAAATTGACGAACTTAACCGGCACAATGAGCTACACCGAATGAAGGACCCCGTGGAAGAAAACCTGTTCATATACTTCCGAAAGCCGGAAACGGAGGATCTATGCGTGAAGTGGATACCGGCCGCAGCCATACTAACCAAAATAGCGATCTACGGCAAAATACAGGTGAACAGGCAAACCATACAGACCTTGGCGCTATCACTGGAAAAATACGGATTCAGGACGAGAAAGAACGAACAGGGAAGCACGGAATATCAAGTGGTGGACTTGACGGAAGATGAAGTAAGAAAAGGATTCAGGAAAAAAGGACAGGACGGAAAGACGGAAGAAGGCGATAAAGCCGAGGGGGAATTACCGTTTTAGGGATTTCGGATAGAATCCACGGGAAGAAGATTCCACCGGGTAGCATATAATGTAGCGGGTGATTAGATATATTGTAATGTGGCATTACATATATTCTTATCACCCGTCACATATATTGGCGTTTTATTTACAAAAAGCACCAATATTTCATTCACCGGATTCAAACCATTCAAGGCTCCCCGAGATACTTGAATATAAGTTTCACTTCAAGGGGCAGATAAGAATGACGGTTCT
>OKTE01000025.1_pt1 | contig 159594 bp, 155 predicted proteins | sample 1606151 | NCBI WGS metagenome assembly OKTE01 (sample SAMEA3879527, study PRJEB24766) | human gut metagenome | biome: human-associated habitat; feature: feces | place: USA | collected 1985/1987 | reverse complement strand
AACTAACTCGCAATGAATTAGTTGCCTTAAATTTTATTATTTTAGGAATATCCCTGTTTTAATGATTGGTGTCTGGAACTGGTTGAGGAGTTATACTATAGACATTTACTGAATGTCCCTGTATAGTGTCGATAATATTAAAGAAAAACTTGTTATCTCCCTATATGCCAAAGGAATGAGCGTGTCAGACATAGAAGAGGAGATGCGTGAAATCTATGAGATAGAACTGTCCACATCAGCTATTTCCATCATCACGAACAAAGTCAACCAGGCTGCTCAGGAATGGCAGAACCGCCCTTTGGATCCGGTCTATCTCATCGTTTGGATGATTCTACCTATTTTGACTTTTCAGCCTATTAATTGTTTTGGTAACTTCGTTCATTAGCTTTTGATTGGAAGTTCTAAATGTGTTAAGTTCTTTGATTATATCTGCTTTATTATAGTATAAATTATACCAGCCTAATGTTTCAGCAGCCAATATGCGAAGTTCTTCTTCTTGGCTTTCATTTTTTATAATGTTCAGTAATGGCTCAATAGCTTTAGCAATAGGTTTATTTCGGAACCTACTTATTTCGCTTTGTATCTGTTTGGTAGTACTTTCCGGACTGTCAATAAGTGCAAAATCTCTTTCAAGTCCTTTCTTTTGGCGAGGAAGGTATTCTAACAATTCATTCACATAGGAAGAATCGTAGAAAGACCAATCGGCAGCCTGTTTCTTCAATTCATTCAAAGCCATATCATGGTCGAACGTGTTGATAGCACTAAAAATTCTGAAACGATGGCGGTTTTCATGTCCGCGTAATAAATAGCTTTCTATCCATGCCGGCAACAATTCCGGATTGCAATTCTTTTCAACGTATTCCACCGCATAACGACGGATCAGTTCATAACTGTCGTTCATGGCTGTCTGCAATACATCGGCAACCTCTGTCGGATAGTTCAAAGCTAATAGGCGTAATGCTTCCAACCGCACAACGAAATAGTTCGATTCGTGGTAACTTTTCTTCAGCAACTCAACGAGACCACTATAATTTGCCATTGACAATTGACGGAGCGCCATTGCCTGCATGTCAGCCATAGGGGAATTCAGCTGTTTTTTCCAGAATGTAACATTTCCTTCCTGCGCAACTAAAGCTTGGTTGATGTCCATATCCAGCCCGGCATTATTGGTGAAGTGAAAAGTCGGGTCACCGATCAGATGATTTTCCAAGAAGCAGGTAAAACGAGTGAACTGCCCGATGCGCATACCGGCAGCTAACAAGCCGAGAAATTCATCCGGCCATTTATCTTGAATGGTGTTAACCGTACATCCCATAGTAGCAATGGTCTTACCCTTATTGAATATATAAGAGCCTACAATGTTGTCATCCAAATGGAAAGAACCGTTGAAACAAGCATCGAACAATATAAAACGCGCATTAGGAGTCAAAAGACGAATATCTTCAGTATAGATATCCATATTACGGTTTACAATGGAATCCGATTTTATTTTCTCCTCATCGAAAGCTTCCGCACACCAACTTTCAGGCACCCCATACTGCTTGGCATATTCTTTGATAGCAGCTTCACGCCCATGTTTCTTGGCGTATGAAGGCACTTTGCTTCGCAAGAATATTTTGGCATTCTCAATACTCAAATTAATACCGGAACCATTTTCATAGCCATTGATATACTGCATGGTGGGGCCACCGTGGTGATGGAATAGCATGACATCTAATCCTTCGCGCTGAATCTCGTTCAAGTATAATGGTTTCATCGGATAGCGCATGTTAAAATCATAGAACTTCACTGTATTACCCGATTTGAATATTTGCGGCAATTGCTCACGTAAGGCTATTTGCTCACCGCTCCATGCCAAAGGATCTTCAGAATTGTAACCATGGCCACGGGCCATAGTCAGTTGGTCAAATGCATTTTGCTTTGCTTTTTCGGCAACTGCCTTTTTTAAGTAATCGCGTAGCATCTGATAACGGTTCTCACCTTCTAAATGTAATGGACGGATACGGGCCGAATAAATATCCGGTGAAATATACTGTTTAGAATCAGCACGCAATGTCATATAATGATAGTCAGGTATCAAACTGTCTTGTTTAATATAATCAAATTTTAATCCGAAGTCATCATAATAACGGTCGGAAGGAACGCTTGATTTCTGCCAATTGGCTTTGGGAGACCTTTTGAAAGCCGAAGATAGATGATGTGCATCACGAATCATTGGAATAGGGATGTCACCTATAAATACGCAACCCTCCAAAGGCGTTTTCTCATTCTCATGCAATTTGACAAGTTGCTCACGAATAGGTTCGGGCCTTTTCCAATCATCAATTAGCAAGTAAGTACCTAAACCTTCTTTTTCTATACTGGTACGATAAGCATCAATTTCACTTTTCGCTTCATCATAACTTTTCTGATCGACTACAATTGCAAAAGTAGTCTTTGTTTTTATACTAGGATGTACAACTGTTTGCGCCTGCATATCCTGTAAGCACAAAGCGGTAATTGCCAAAAGGATGTATTTATTCATATTTATAAACTTAATCTTTTGATTGTCTGTTCAAGCTCTGCTTTTAAATCTTCCGGAAGATTGGCTGTTTGTTGCATCTTCTTTATTTCTTCAAGAATGTGTGGCCGTTGTACAGAATTAGTAAACCAACCTAATGCTTCGGCCATTACTACACGTACTTCCTGTGGATTACCGGCATCACGAATTACATTCAAATAATCATCCACGTGGAAATGGAATGTATAGTTACGCACATTGCGGATTGCACTGATACGTTTTGCTTCCGGTGCAGCTACATCCATCAAGGTCTGATGGACTTTTGCCTCTTGTACAAACATTCTTTCCAGGCTTCTTAGTAATCGTTTTTTCTCTTCGTTTTCATTCAAACGGTCAACTTTTGCATAAAAGTCTTCTATTGTCTTTTCTACTTTCTCTTTCGGATAAAGGCTTAAAGCCTTGTTGGCACTCATTTGTACGCGTAAGCGTTCATTATGTTCGACCAATGCTTCCACAATAGCGGGCAATAAGGAATCGTCACCTACAAATCCAGCATAAATGGCACTTTGGCGAGCTACCATTTCATAAGTATCGTTCAAACCTTCGCGTAATGCTTCGATGAAGTTGTCGTCCTGATAACGGCTCAACAACTTGATAGCTTCCATACGAACCGTATTGAAGCCACTTTCCCGGTACTTCTTCAGGAGCAACGGAGATAATTCCTTTTGGGTATCGGCGTCAGCCAGCATACGCATGGCCAAACTTTGTACATCAGCGTATGGGCTGTTTAACAAATTCTTCCAATAGGCTTTGTCATCTTTGTGTATTGTTATATCGGTACTTAAAGTATTGGCTTCGATAGGAGCAAAACGGAAAGTGGGATCACCAAACAAATGACCTTCAAGTGATACGATTAGCTTATTGTATTGCCCGGCTCGTACACCATGGGACAACAAACCAATCATTTCAATAGTCCAGCGGTCTTGCAATACGTTACGGGTATTTCCTTGTGCTACTAATGTCTGACCGTCATTAAAGATATATTGTCCTGCTATATAGTCGTTTTCGTGAAAAGAACCGTTGTAGCACGCATCAAACATTATCATCTTCGGATTAGTGGAAAGATTTCTCTTCATTAAATCTTCCGTTACGATACGTTCATCAGCGTAGTGAAGAGAGTCTGCTTCCCAGAACTTAGGATTGTCCAGGTCTTTAAAAAACACCTCATTCACTTGTCGTTTTTCCTGCATCTGAATACGTAAGGTGTCTTTGTCACGTTTTCCAACATGGGACATGACTGCATTATAAAGTGTACTCTTCAACATTTTATAACGATTATTGAAATCAGTGCATGCCAATTCATCATTAATAAGCTGCCCTGTTGGCATTCCATGTTCATGAAACATAAATAAGTCAAGGTCCTTTCGTTGCAATTCGCTGAATAACTTATATTTCATAGGGTGTTTCATTCGGAAGTTCCAATGTTTGAATCCCATTTGACGACCAAAAGCTAATGGAAAGTTCTCCATATAAGCTTTTTCGTCATCCATCCATACAATCAGGCAATCGGAATTGTAAGAAGCACCATTGAATGAGAATACCCGATCTAATTGATTATGCTTATCTGCCTTGGCAGCAGCAGCTTTCTTCAGATATGAGGCAATGGCCGCATATTTATCCCCTTCCTTTTTTTCCGGATACTTGATACGAGCTGAATAGAAAGTAGGATTTAGCCGCTGGGGACTGTCTTCTGTCAATTTGTAGTAGAAATGCTGATGATTTACTGAGTCTTGCCTGATGAACTCAAACTTTAAGTTCAGATCATCATAAAAGCGGTCGGTAGGTACGGAAGACTGATCCCAAGGAAAGGCTTTCTCATTCATTTTGAATGCAGTAGTCATGTGTTGCGCATTACGTACCAATGCGACAGGCACATCGCCGATTAAAACCAGACCTTCCAATGAAGGGCATTCTTGATATGTTTTGATGATTATCTGTTTGACTTGATCTGGATTTTGCCAGTCACCGCTGATCAGATAAGTTGCCAAACCATCATCTTCAACCGCAGTTTTGTACTGATGCATGGCATCTTTGGTATTTGCATAAGTTTGGTTATCTGTTATGATAGCAAAAGCGGTAGGTTGTTTGACCAATGGCTTTATGACTGTTGTTTGTGCATTTCCTGCCAATGGCAAAAGAAATGCCAGATATATTATTTTTTTAATCATGGCCAATTAATTTTTAAGTCTGTAATATGTACGGTCGGCTTCTTCACGAAGGTTCTCGGATAAGCTCTTATCTTTTCTCAGTTGATCGCATACCCGAAGGATGTCAGGCTTCCGATAAGAATGAGTGAACCAAGCAAAAGCCTCCAATAAACAGGTTTTTAGCTTTTCACTTTCACTGGAGTCGGTAAGTAAAGCCAAGAGGCCGTCTACACAGGCATGTGCCATATGATTTTTCAGAGAATTGCAATAAAGGATGCGCCAACGTTCGGAAGTTTCTTTGCTTAATAACTCTTTTTGCATGCTACGACTATTATTGGCATTCTCCAAAACCTTACGCATCTCCTCCTTGTCTTGCAACACATAGGTCTCAGCCATTACTTTATCAATTGCCGCCTGTACGGCTGCCTGATCAAAGACTTGAAGCCCCAAACTCACATTAAATGCCACACGCTCGGATAGGTTGTCTTCTACATAGGCTTTGATTTGCGGATAAACATACTCGTTCAGTCCCACATGTTGCATCATACGAACAGAGGTGCGACGAATAAATTCATAGGAATCCGTAATGGCCAAGTGTAAGACTTCCCGGAAGTTTTTGTCACTAATCTTCTCAAGCAATGCCAAGCAGGTGAAACGTACCATCATGAACGAGGAAGTTTCAAAAGTTTTTCTTAATAAATCAGAAATACCCGGATAGTCATTGCGATAAAGGTTGTGCAAAGCAAAATTCTGTATGTCGGCATAGGGCGACTGTAATAACTCCAACATGCGGGACTCGCTATATGGTTCTTTGAACAAAGCATTGGCATCTACCTCATTGATAGATTGAAAACGTAGAGTAGGGTCACCGGTAATGTGCGATTCGAGAATATTCGTCAATTTAGCCCATTGCCCCACTCGTGCTCCCATACCTAACAGGCCGAGCATCTCGTTTGCCATTTTATCTTGCAGTACATTGACTGAATTGGCAAAAGTAGTTACGCATTTTCCTTCCGACATGATATAACGTCCGGCAATGTAATCTTTTTCCCGGAAATCACCATTATAGCATGCATCGAAAATTACCATACGGCTATTAGGCTTAAACTCTGTAACTTCCGACAGGATAATACCGGTGCGCAGGTCTAGTAAAGAATCTTCTGCAATTACTTTGGGATCATCATAGCCTGCAATCCAAGTAGTGTCCAAACCGTATGTGTTTTTCATCATATCCAGCATTTCGTCGAAAGACTTTTTGTTGTTTTGCTTTCTACGCGCTAAACCACGATAATAGTACTTCATTGCATCTACATGAGCATTCCACCTATTAGTAGCGGGACTACCGGAAAGATATTGACGTTCGGGCATACCATGCTCATGAAAAATAGACAAGTCCAGATCTGTGCGTTTCAGCATATTAATGACATCGTCCTTGGGATAATCGCTGAAATTATAACGGATGAAACGGGCCCGTCCCTCTTTATCGAATACGCCCGGCATTTGTTCGCGAATAGTAAAGGTTTCCGGTGTCCATGCAGTCAATGAGTTAGAGTAAGAGCCATCACCTGTATAGGAGAAGAATTGGTCTAATTTATTGTTTATCTGGTGCTCAGCCACCACTTTTTTAAAATAGCGGCTGATTTGCGCATGCGGTTCTTCGCCGTTATCAACAGCTTTGACACGTGCAGAATATATGTCACACCGAATTTGCTGTGGAGATTTTATAGCCAAATTATAATAGAAGAAATTATTTTCGACACTGTCCTGTTTCAAAAAATCGAATTGTAGGTCGAAATCATCGTAGAAACGGTCGCTGGGCACTGAAGAATCTCTCCAGTCATTGTTTTTCTCATCCATTTTAAAAGCGGAAGTCATATGCTGGGCTTTGCGGAGCATTGGAATAGGGATATCACCGACAAATACCACTCCTTCCAATTTATCCTTTTTGTAGAGCTTAACAATAACTTTCTTTACATCTTCCGGTTTATTCCATTCATTGTATACGATGAACGTAGGCAACCCTTCCATTCCTAGAATCTCCTGATAGGCTTTAAGCTCGGCTTCACAAGCCTGAAATGTCCCTTTATCTGTAATTACAGCAAAAGAGGTGTCCTTTACTTTCACAGCCGGTTTAACAAATGTCTGTGCCCGCAGAGATAATATGCTGCAGAGCATCAAACTTCCAGTTATTAATTTACGCATGTTTTGTAATATAGATTTCGTTATGTAGCATTAAAAATTACATCCTAAACTTATCGATAAATGAGTACGCCCATCATAATCATAGTCAGAGGTATTTACACGATCGAATACAACTTTTGCAAATAAGTTCATACGTCTGTTTTCTCTGACTTGTTGCGAATACGTTATCGACCCGCCAATACGATAGTAATCACAGGTATAATAATTAGTCAGCCCTTGTTGTAATTCGGTTACAGTTGGATAGTCTGCATGGCTGCCACCATATACATATTCACCTCCCAGATTATTGTTATACGCAACATGAACATCTATTAAAAGCCTGCGATTCAAACTATTGCCTAAAACAAAATTTTTTTTGCCACCTAAGCCTAAAGATAAATTTTCTGCATTCTGTACAGAATTAGGCATTAAATATTCATCGTCTTGCTTGGTATAATTCACATTTAATTCTGCTTTCCAACTATATTCATTCCCGCGGTTTCTGCTTAATGCATAATTAAGAGAAGCGGTTTGTGCCTTGTACGTAGAACGGATGTTATTATATAATTCCACCCAGCCACTTTGTGATTCAGAGTTATCGCGTTGAGAAATATACTGAATACCATCGATGTTACGATTTGTATATGTGGTTCTCATATAATTGGTATAGTCCTTTCCTTCCTGAATCATCGTTAAAGAAACATGAGCAGTTTTATCTTTTACACCGGCTATTTTTTTAGGAGTCGTATAGCTCTGCTGAACAGTTTCCGCTTTTACATCGTAACTGCCCTCAAGCAGTAAATTGAAAGAGGGCATACTGAAGTTGTACTGGAGAGCTCCACCGAAATGGTCTCCAATATAATTGCTGGTTACACCGCTGCCTATTCCTTTTATGGCTGTTCCCAAACCGTATAATATATAATAGTCCTGATCCACATAAGAGTTGACATTACTCATTCTTGAGTCTTCCTTGATAGAACTATACTTGAAACTTGCACCAAACTTGTGTGAATTATTCAACTTGTAAGTAATCCCCGGCGTCAGTCCCAGCGTATAAAAACGGGTATCCACACGCGGGTCGCGCTGTTTGGCAGCTAATGTAGCTACATAATTACCTTCCAACCCCAATGCCCAATGATTACCAAGTAAAGGAGTAGCTGCACGAAACTTCAGATCGTAATATTGATTTCTCCATTTGCTTAAGTGCTGGTCTGCGACATAGTAAGGCATTCCCCTGAATGGATCGGCAATGGAGGCGTTATATCCGGCATCTGTCAGATTTTTTTGTGCAAAATTAAATGCTCCCCACACATATGCATTTTTCAGATTGATAAAGCCTTCACTGGATACACCTACGATAGCCTCTTTCTGCCCCTCTTGCGGACGGCAATAGTTTCCGTCCTGTAAGTCATATCCCAATATAACATTCGAATAATTCTGAATATCATCGAATGGCATACCGGCAGCATTCTGTGAATGAGACCATAGTCGTCTTGTTTTCAATTGTTCCATAGCGGCGGGAGAGAAGCCCTGTGCCGCTCCCACCATACTTACAAGGCAGGCTATCATTACCAGCAGGCAGCTTTTCATATAGTTCATATATTGTTTTTTCATTGTTCTGTCTTTTTAGTTAATTATTACAATGTGTGATTCCATGAAGGCATTTTTGCTCCATTACGACGCATTACAGGAACAACGCCACGTTCAAAGTCATCCGTACTGTTGTTTGTATCCTGATATATATATGTACCTGTTTCTTCGCGAATAATAGGATTACCTTCTTCGTCTGTGGACAATTTGCGAGCAATACCTAAACCGCAATAAGTAGCTCCTACCCAAGTAATACCTGCATCAAGTACACCGGGGACACGTTTTGCATTCATCTTTGACTCATTGTTTACTGCTTCAACAGCATCCAATACATATTTAATAGGTATTTTTGCATAATAAACATTGCTGTTCGGTTTGCTAAGATCTGTTGTCTTCATATTTTCATCGTTGACCGGATCCCAAGCTTCTCCTTCAGGAACACGAAAAATCACATAAGCACCTCCGAATACGGATGTCAAATATTGTGGTATACTTCCCATCTCTGCTTTTCCTTGGTAGAAAACATGTTGCATATCATAAGCTGCCTGGTCAGGGAAGTTTGGATTATTCATATTAAACTCAAACTCAGAACTACTGCCGTCTATAGGACTTTGAGGGTTATAGATGTCCAACTGATGGTTAGCGGCAAATTGAGAAATGATGCAAGATTCACCTGGCGCTAACGGATATTCGGTTCCATTTCCTGGAAATTTCCACACACGTTCTCCATATGCATAATTATTACCGTCCGCTTCCGGCCAAATAGGTAATTTAGTGGTAGCTGTACCCGGAGTTAAATTTGCGAAATAAATACCGTCCAAATACAAAATGTCAGCAGAGTTATTGTATATCTCATAGAACTGGTCTCGGAAATAGACTCCTCCTTTTTCCGGACGGCTACCGCAATAATAAATCTCCTTGAATATTAATGGGCTCACTTTAAGCCCTTGTACTTCAATATTCAATGCGCTACCATGCTTAAATAATGCCGCATTTACAGAATTGCCATTGATGTAGTATTCATTGTTTTCTGTATCGATCGCTGTACCGGATACTGTTACCGAATAAATTCCGGGGATAATTCCGTCAACTTTCACACTATTATCAGTTACTTCTTTTACATAATGTAAATCTTCATCGTAATTGTCGAACTTTACAGTCAGATCTTTCAGTGTGGATATATTTTCAACGGTAATATCCAAATATACATCCACTGTGATAGGATTCACTTCTGCTGTGCCAGACATGTCCCTGAACGAATCGCATCCTATCAAAAGGGTACTTGCCAATGTAAACAAATATATTAAATATTTTTTCATAACTTCCTAAACATTATAAAGTGAGTGATAATTCCAGCCCAAAGAAAAATCGGTTATTCAATTGAATATATGAACCCGGATTACGTTTGGATTCTCTGCGCGGATAACTTCTGAACATATTGTTGGCAAAGAAAGAAACACGTAGCATATTGCTAATTTCTTTAGTTACATTCAAGTTAAAACAAAAATAAGGACTGTATGATTCTTTTATAGCATTATTATGACTTACATTATTCAACATATATCCATATCCTGCATCCTTTACTTGCTGGGTAGTGGTATATTTCCCCTTGGGAAACATATTTACAGACGCATCTTCCAATGCTAAATAGCCCACAGGTATAGAATCGTTTCCAAATGTATTCCAATTAGACTGCTGCCAAATAGCTTGTGCTGTCATCGTAACAACAAAACCGATACGCGGGATATTGTGAGTGGCACGTAAAGTCGTTACAAATTGTTGTTTGTAACTTGCATTGCCTTCTTGAGAATAAATGGCCACCGGTTTACGGGCTGAAGCAGCATCTTCGCTATTGTCATAGAAGCTATAACCCTGACGCCAACTCTTAGTACGCATCCATGAGCCATTTATTTGGAAGGCCGTACGGATAGCATCAATACGTCCGATATTCAAATCAAATTCTAAACCTTTAGTTTCTATATTTAAATTATTAGTTGGTTTTGCATAAGTAGACAATACCGGTAGGCTACTACTAAGCTCTATCCCGTTTTCTGTGCGCTGGTATTCATTGTAGATAAATGTATTGAAGGTGTTGAAGGTTTGGCTCATTACATAACCATCCTTCAGACGCTCCTTATAAGCTATTACATTCAGATTGGTTTTACCCACTCGTAAATTAAAACCGACTTCTGCTTTATGATTTTGGGCAATCTTCAAATCTGAGTTATCTACTTGCCGAACTTCTGTGGTAGTCATAAACAAGCGCTGGCTTTCCGGAATATTTTCATTGGTAAGCTCATTTATATTGATATATTCAAAATATGCATTTTCTGGATATAAATAGAGAAGAGAAGGCATCTTTGCAGCAATACCGTAACCTCCCTGAAGACTTAATAGATTCGGAATCAAATCAATGGATGCATTTACACGTGGCGAGAAAATGCCTCCTACTACTGAGGTATGATCATAACGCACACCAGCCTGAATGTTCAAATCATGCGTACCGCTTATGGACCATTTGAAATTATCTTCCACATATGCACCAAATTGGTTAATGAAAGGAATATCCTTATAGTTACGTGGACGGAAAGATGAATTATGACCGTATTGACTACGATAAGGAGGAGTACTTGGGTCATAAGTTTTTCCTTTACCAACGTTACCGTCACTCCGGAAATCCGCACCAATCAAGATGCGGTTGTTTACATGACCGCTCGCCTTGAATAGAGAACTCGTCACTTTAGCAAACAAATTAACTTCACGACTATCGATCTCATAGTGTCCCAAATAGCTGCTTGGTAGATAAACAGCATAATGATTTATGTCTTCCGGTCCAAAATTAGTAATTTGATTACCATTGGCATCATAGATATGCTGACCTGCAAAGTTACTAAGTACCGCACCGTTTGTAGTGGTCATGGAATAAGGAGATGTAGCAGAACTGTATACGGTTTCATAATAACTGTCTTTATCCATATACGTACCTGACAATACATAGCGTAGTGTTTTTAACCAGCCCTTATTTATATTCCATGTACCATTGGTATTCAAAGTAAAACCTATATCGCGGCCTTCCGAAGCTGTTTTAGTTTGTTCATCATCAGGATTACGTTCACGTTGATCCTTACCATAAATAAAATCAAAGCTGGAATTGGTACGTAACTTATTATTAAAGAAAGTATTTGAATAGAGCAACTTTGTTGTGGCACGCTGATAGTGCTGGTAACTGGATATTGGATTATTCGTATTATAAGCATAATCTGCACTTACATTTAAAGCGCCTTTCTTTTTTCCAAGTTCAAAACCGGTTCCCATAGACACCTGATAGATATTGGGATTGGCTTTTGCTTTGACACGTAGCGGCTCACGACCAGCTTTTGTATTAATAATTACTGCTCCTGAGGTCAGATCACCATATTCAACAGAAGGGATACCACGAACGATTTGTATAGACTCTATATTTTCAGTAGAAATACTACGAACATCGGTTCCACCAGCCGGCGAGGCACCTCCGGCCAATGAAGCGGGTGTTTCCGTACCACTTAATACCGTAGGGCTCATCGCAGATAGATTAGCATTATTTGAGATGGGGGCACCATCACGAATTATTGCGGTGCCCATAGCATTCATCGGAGCTTCCGGACCACTGGAACTGGAAACTTGACGGATGTTAATCTGTTGTGCCGAACTCATATCTTGATTCTGTGAAATTCCACCTGGCATCAATGACATTACATCATATAAACTGGTCGCTTGCATATGGTCCATAGCAGAGCGGGAAATGTGAGAAGATGTGGATTTGCCTGAACGGCTGTTGGTTGCAGTTACTGTAACTTCTTTCAACTTAAAATCCTCATTCCTCATTGTAAAATTAAGAACCAAATCCTTATTTACATTTATTAAGGTGTCAATGGAGACTTTGCCCAAATATTGAATTTGCATACGAATTTTACCAGTAGGTACGTTTTCCAGTATGTATCTACCATTTTCATCAGAGGTTGTCCCTAGTGCAATTTCAGGAATAGACACAGCTGCAAATTCTAAAGGCAAACGCTTGTTGTTGTGGTCGTACTCATAAACAGTGCCTGTAAGTTTTACTTTGTAATTGTTTTGCGATTTGATAGGGAGGGCAATTCCTATGCAAATAAGTATAAACAAGTATATAATATTACACCCCAAAATACCTTTTTTCATAAGTAACATCATATTTATTAATAATGCAAAATTATATGTAAATTTTAAATTAAAACAAACCATTGTGTGTAACAAAACTAAAATTATTAAAAATACATGTTGTTTTTGTTGGTGCCGTTGCATAATCTCACAGACCTCAACCGTCTGTTGTCTAACAATATAGCAACTGCATTATATTTAGGAAAATCCAATATATATTAGTACTTTATTTAAGTTCCATACATAGTAATACGGATCTTGAGTGATTAAAAGCAAACTGCAAATCTAAATAAAAAACGGGATGGTTGTAGTTCTGATATGCTATATCTTAATACAACGCAGATAAATACTTATATTTTCATTGATAGATCTAACTAAGTTAAAAAACGGATTTTCTCCAAAATTCTTCTGATAGCTCCGTTCCAGCCTCATATTTATCGCACTTTACAGAAGCCCCAGTTCAAATATAAGGAAACTGTATCTCTCTTCGATAAAAGATCTATTTTAGGATGCAAAATTAGATATTACAAAAGATTATAAAAATACCATTTTTTGGGTATAAAAACGCATCTAATACCTATATATAGGTATTAAATATCATTGGCAATGTATGTTCCATTTCATTAAGCAAACAATTTTTTGTATAAAATACAAATAGTACTTTTTTACCCACTTAAAAAGTGCAAGAATGTATAAAAGTCCATGTGTCAGCTATAATAGGGGCATGAATAGGCATCCGTTCCATACCTGTCCCTATTTGAATCGGTCACCCCACAGTGACCGGACATTACTCACCCAATTCGGATTCTCATTACAGTAGGCAACGAAAATCTGTATCAAGTTCCAAAGCCCGAGAATCATTCCATTAAACCTGGCAGGAATTGTGACAACATGTCTGCTTGAAACAGCTACTATTATGGTATCATGCTGTATTGTTATGCTATATACCATGTTCTAAGTCAAAACTCTTTTTTTTTAGAATTGAAGGTTTAAGGCTCCATCCGAAAGTCAATATCACTTTCTCAAAATTCTTTTCTACAGCACCCTTTGTATAAGTTAGGATGTCTTTCTCTAGAAAATTTTTGAAATCAGATGAACTCATGTCTCTAAAAATGTTTATATATTCTTTTTTAAGAAATTCATTTATGGCATGTGCCGATATCTTTTTTTGCGTGCACTTTTCTATAACATATAAGTTGCTTGGTACCGGTACCATCGTGTCCAGCCCCATGAAGATATTACAGTCTACCATAAGAGTATAAGCGCCGCTCTCGGCAAGAGGTGCGGAAATGCAGTAATTGGCTTGCTCAAGCAGAGAATCCACCAGTTCTTTTGTGGAAGAACTGATACTATTGGCCAATTGTTCATATCCTCTTAGATTCAGTTGGGATATGGTCTTTTCGATAGCCGGGATGAATTTCATTCCTGGACCCAGGTTCAAATCAAATCTTTTGTAATAGACAAGAAGCTCATTCCAATCTTTGTACCGTGAAGGTTTGATGATATTTACATTGTCTATACCATGTTGTTTAAGATACTCGCCGGAGGAAAATGCATCTTCTTTGAAGGTCTGTGTGTTTCCATCCGGGAAACTTAAATAGATGGTCTTATATGTGTCTCCAGTGTTGGTCCTTGCAAAAGCTTTACATTCCTCACCTTTGAGATAATATGCTGTGGTGATGTCAAAACCATTACCGCTGGCATCATTGTCATAGCAACAATTCCACTTTACCTTATCAGATGGGAATATACGGCTTATATTCTCTATTTGGGATTTGGTGACATATCCCCCCGTGCTTATGAATGCGCATGTGGTTTCTTTAGTATAATGGTTTATTTCGTAGAAACTCATTGCGTCAATAGCGGATTCAAAGAGATATATGTCTGTAACCTTGTCAAAAGGAACAAAATTGGCCATCCAACAGCTTTGTGCCTTGTCACCACCCGTGGCAAAGGCTTTATAATTGGTATTGGTCTCTGCAAAATAGTTCCTCATTTCAAAGTTAAGGATTTCCATCTGGGAGGGTTTGCGGAATGGAAAGCCGATATGATTGTTTTTTCCTACCTGGTAGATGAACAGTCTATTGGCGAAATCCTCCACAGTCTGTGGAGAGAGCTTCCTTTGGACGGTCAAATATGGATTATCCTTTTTGATAGGACGAGGATTCCAATAATTCAAATTGGATTCAATATCATTTGGATTCAGTCCCAGCAGAGGATTGTTTACCGTTTCGGTATCTTCATTGGTGATCTGTTGAGTAGGCATTGGTACACCATCAATGACGAAGAGAGGCTGGGTTCCTCCTGTGACGGAGTTGACACCTCTGATTCTGAAAGTCATTCCGCTTGACAATGAACCGTCTGTGGGGATAATCTGTACTCCGCTGATTTTGCCTTGTAGTGCTTGCAACGTCTGCGTAGAACTACTGTTTACAATATCTTTTATATTCACAGAAGCAACGGCGGTTGCAATATCACTTTTTCGCTGGCTACCATAGCCTACAACAACCACCTCATCCATCTCTGTGACTGAAGGGTCTAGAATGATATCAAATCTTCGGTTCTTTCCGATAGTGATAGTTTTGGGCTTATATCCCAGATAACTGATGACCAGTTTTTCAGAAGGAAGTACTTTTATCGTGAACTTTCCTTCTAAATCGGTGATTACTGCATTGGTGGTACCTTCGATATTTATCGTGGCACCGATAAGAGGTTCACTCTTCTCATCCAACACTTGCCCTGAAATAGTTACTTGCTGTGCTAATGCTACAGTGAAATGTAGTATTAGAAACAATGTGCTTAATAGTACTTTTCTCTTCATAGTGCAGATATTAAAGTTTATAATAAGGATTAATACAATTAGATTTAAAATGGTAGTGCAAATAAAGCGAATTATAATATCCATGTTTTGACCTATTGTACTTTTCTCTTGACCAAATTACAGACTTTTTCTTCAAAGGTAATCGCTTTCTATTAATTTCATTTATCACCGCGTAAAATTATTCGATTGGACTTTTTATAGTGAGTATTATCATGGGGAGTATTAAAAAAGATTGGATATGAAAAATAGTATGTTAAATCATTCTGTTTTCTCAAATATGCAGTGGGGTGTGAGCGCAAGGAAAAATATCTGTAGAAATTGATAATAATGTATTTTATTCAAACTTTCCATTTATCCAAACTCTATCAGTTATCTGCACTTAAATCAGGCTTTGATATTTCAAGAGTTTGGATAAATGATTAAGGATTCAGTCTGCATTAATACCGAACATAGCAGTCAGTGAACGATTGATACCTTACGTTCGCATCGTGCGAAGTCTATTCCTTTCCACACGGTTTTGCGTCCGGCTGAAGATGCACACTCGGCTTGCGCCTTGTTCCTTTGCTGTTTCTTTATACTTGAAGTTCTACAATTCGTTTCACAAAGAATTACCCTGTGGAAGTCTGCCCGCTTTCGCGTAGGGTGACGTTGAAACCTTTATCCAGGGCATTACACCATGGCATTCGCTTTCTCCACAATCCTTTACCCGCACCTCATTCGGCCGCTCTTACAATTGGCCACCCATCGGTTATTGGCTGACGGGAGAGATACGGGCTTACCAAGTTTCGCACAAATAACTGACGACCGACTTAGACTCCGCCTATCCACCAGCAGTGCGACATCCGTGTAGCACGATGTAACAGCGTACTATCCTGACTGCTTGCCTTTTGGAATGGCCCATAAATATCCGTGAGCTAATTCATAGTCACGATGGTACGGCGATTCACTTAGGTTACTCATATCAGTCAGCTTTGACATTCTTCGCCTATGATGCTTAGGTTGGAACGTCGTTGTCAAGAGGGCTTCGCACCCGACCGTTGCCAGTCACGTACGCCTCTTCAGGCTACTATTGATGGAACAATAGGTTCAGACACGATGCTGAACAATTACTTGTGTGACCTCTTGGCGCACATTACACTACTAAGGTAATGCTTTTATAGGAGAAGTCACATCTGTAAAAAACTTATTATCATGCAATTATCTTACTTTATCTTAGGCTAAAAGCCCTTATTCAAGGTGTCTGTATCCTATCATCCGCTACCGCTCGGTATCGGATTCCTCCAGACCGATGGCATGGCATATCTCCTCCACCAGTTCAGGAAGGCCGGAGTCTTTCTCCTGACGGGGATCGGGTGGAAACAGCGTGGAACGAAAGACACCCTTACAGACAGGGTCCGCCTCCTTGTTGTAGCGGAGGGTGTTCGGAATGTGTGAGGACAGCAGCCGCAGCCCCATCCTGTGGATGACCCGGTTCCAGGCATCATACAAATTCTTCCGTCCCCTTCTATCCACCATGTTCCAGAACAGCCGGATTCCTTTCAAGTTGCAGTTCCCCTTGGCGATCAGCTCCTCTTCCAGCACCTTGGTAAACTGCAGGGAACTCTGCATGACGATATTGTCCGCCTTGAGCGGGACAAAGATATAGTCCATCGCGGCAACGGTATGAACCACCCCCTCGCTGCGGAGCGTTCCGGGAAGGTCGAAAAGCACGATATCGAAAGTTTCCCCCTTTTCGTCCATATAACGATGCAGGTCCTCCACCGCCTTTTCCGGATCGCTTTTGATGACCGGATAGGCAGGCTTCCGGATTCTCTCGTGCTGCCGGTAAAGGCTCACCTTCAGGTCGTCATTTTTCATGACATTCTCCATGTCCCTCTCACGCATCAGGGCGATGCTGTGCTGCGGGGAGTCACAGTCCACAACCGCCACACGCACGTCTTTGCGGTAATGCAGGACACTGGCCAGCAGTACCGTAAAGACGGATTTTCCCACGCCACCCTTCTGGCTGGCGACGGCAACCAACAACTCTTTTTCTTTTTTCATCATACTTCTTTTTCATTAAAAGTTAAACACTATTGTTTCAGAAACAAAAATAATGCTCCCATCGGGGGAGATCCCCTGTCATGGGGGACGAGCCTTTATGACCGGGCCGGGCAGGGACTCCTCCAGAATCATGTCCGTCGTTTCCCTGTATTCTTCCAGATGCCGCGAGACAAGGTGGTTGATGAACCCCTCCAGAGTGACCTTTCCGTTTCTCGAGGCTCCCGCCAGGATGGACAGTTTCCGGTGCAGGGCGGCGGGAATATGCAGCGACCGACGCTGCACGCCCGCAATGCCATGCAGGTATTCCTCCCCGTAGACGGACGGTTGCATGGGGCCATTTTTCCTTGCGGGACGTATAATGTCGTTACCGGACGTTCCACGTCTCTTCCGGGGACAGGCAGGCGCTTCCCCCATGATCTCACGGATGCGGTCCGCGTCCATCCCGCCAAGACCAATCCGCTCTTTTACGTTCTTTCCTGTCATGATATGCCTTCTTGGACAATGACAACGTTTTATCGGCGAGGTGTTCCTCCCGGCTGTCCGTCCTCATCCCAGGGACGGTAGACCTCACCGAGCAGGGAGGCGATGTCCTCCCTGTGTTCCTCCATATGGAGTTCCAACAACCGGATGATAAAACCGGAGATGCTGCCGCAGCCGGCGGCCCTGACCAGCATGGCGATCCGGCGGTGCAGTCTCCCATCAATGTAGGCGGTCTTCCACTCAGCGGCTCTGGGAGCGGGAACCAGAAACCTCCTCTTGTATTCTTCCGGGGCTGTCACTTTCCCTGCACGGACCTGCCTTTCATGACCCGGCATATCCACCGCCGGTTCCGGGGATGGGGAAACGGGAGCTGACAGAAGGTTCCCCGTGAGTCCGACCCTCTCGAGAACGATATCGGAAAGCCGGTTCTTTTCCTTTTCTGAATCCATATTTTAAAATCTTAAATTATTAAATTACACAACTGGTATTGTCTCGGAATACAAAATAAAGGAAGAAGAGAACAGGATGAAACCACCTGTCACTTATAGTCATCCAAAGTCAGTTATTGTCATGATACACATGACGGGGGGGACGGAGATGCCGTTCCGTTCGGACGGTTCTTCCTATGCGGAGGCGACATCAGAGGCCCGTAGTGGTGTGGAAAAGCGAGCGGGATTCCGTTTCCTTGTCCACCGTTCCTTTTTAATCCTTATGGGCAGGCGTGAGAGCGCGCATCCGTCCGGATACGGATTCTTAAATTATCGGTCTATGGGAGTGTAAAAGTATTAATCCGTTAATGGAGAATTATGAAGGAAGACCATAAGGTGTACACGGCTACATTCTCCATTTGCAGAAGTGTAGAAGTAGTAATCCATTAATGAAGATAATGCAGAAAAACCATAAACCATATACGGCTCACTGCCGCTCTCCATTTGTAGATGTGTAGAAGTAACAATCCATTAATGGACAATAGGGCATGTAAAGGGCAGATTTCCCGTATATTCGCCTCCTTATTCCCGAATTATGGACGTAAGTCATATGATTATGGAGAGATATCCACCCTTTTATGGGGAGAGCAGCCGGCAAACACCTGATGGAAATGCCTCGTAAATCACAGGAGAATAGCCATACAATGGGCTAATACACAATAATTATTGGATAAATGTGGTCCGCTCCTGCGGACAGCAAGTTGTGTTTTCGTTTAACGAAAACAGGACGGTTTAACGGAGAATACACCGATAAACCGTTACTTATTTCAAGCTCCAGCGTCGCTTTTTACATATCTAACTATAATTCATTTGAAATCACAAAACAGATTGAACCGAATGTGGTTAGTTTGTCTGTTTATTTCATGTCCGAATCATTAGTATGCTATGTTGCAAAGTTCGTATTCATTATGAAAAAATCCGCTTACGAGAACAAGATATTCAGGTAATTTGCCATCCTTTCCCCAAAGAAGTTCGATGTTAAAAAGTTCAGAAAGCGTTTTGGCTATGTCAAATCCGAAGGCTTCGAGTGACGGACGCACTTTTTCCGGGTGTCGGCATGGTGTGCCGCAGTTACGCGTACACTCGTTATCTGAGCAGTGAAGACATTTACCTATATAGGCAAATGAACGCCCTCCATATTTCCGTTCCATATCCAATAATTCGCTCTCGATTCGTATCCGTTCCGGTAAAATGAGTTTTTGTGTATATTCAATCGGAATATCTTTGTCTTCAGGGATTATCTTCGTTGCCATAAGATGTGCATACTTGTATTGTCGGAGAAACGATTCCGTATCAAAATCAAATGGAGGACACCCCCAACTTTTACCGTAATTGGTACATTGTTTGCAAAGTTCAAGAAAATGTGGTTCGTCACGGAATTCGGCGATGTATCCTTCAACAGTGATGTCTGAAGTAAAATTTTCTACAGTGTATATACTCATTGTTTCAAAATCATTGTACCGCATAAGGAGTCGAAACGGATGTTTTCATTTTGGAAAAGTCTGTCAATGTATCCGCTTTTCTGCATTTCAGACGCGGTCAAGCAACTTAAATTCGGGGTATCTAACAATGCTATCGAATCGCACATGGACAACGCGATGTCAAGTTCATGTGTCGAGAACATGATACATTTTTTCTCGTCGTGGACAAGCCTACGAAGCAACGCCACAAGTTCGTAGCGATTAGGCATGTCAAGAAAGGAAGTCGGTTCATCAAGGAGAATGATAGGAGTATCCTGTGCCAATGCACGAGCAATCATCACACGCTGGCATTCGCCATCCGACATTTTATCCATCGTGCGGTTTGCATAAGCCTCCATTCCCACCGAAATGAGCGATTGCATGACTATCTCCTTATCTGTTTCTTGCATCCTACCTATCCAGTTGGTATAAGGAGCACGGCCTATGGCTACGACATCCTTGCACCGCAGGTTGGCGATGCGCGTGCGCTCGGTCGTGACGACAGCCAGCGTTTTTGCCATATCTTCGGTTTTCATGCAGGCGATGTCGTGCCCGTCGAGAATGATTTTTCCGGAATAACACCGGTTCAGACCGGCTATGGCGCGGAGCAACGTCGATTTTCCTGTCCCGTTTCTTCCGATAAGGGCTGTCAGTTGACCTTTTTTTATCGTGGCATTTACCTCGTGGAGCAACGAGTTTTCTTTGTAACCTATGGAAAAATGCTGTAATTCTATCATGCGGTGATGGATTTGTTGCGTAAAACCACCCATACGACGATTGGGATTCCCAATAGAGCTGTAATGGCGTTGATCGGCAAGGTGAATATTTTAGAAATGATGTCGCAAAGAAGCAATATCGATGCTCCCGAAAGAATTGTTCCGGGCAGAAGGACATGATGATCGCTATTTTGGAAAAGCATTCTTGTGACATGAGGCATAGCGAGACCTATGAAACCTATCGGACCGCAAAAAGCGGTTATCGTTCCGGCGAGCAGCGTTGTCGAGAGAAACAACAGGCTGCGTGAACGCCGAATATTCAGTCCCATTGTTACGGCATATTCCTCTCCGAACAGCAGGAGGTTAAGCGGTTTGATGGTCAGTACAGCCAACAGCAGTCCGGCAAACACCGATGGAACAAGAATCAGAAGTTGTCCGGAGGTGACGTCACCCAAAGCCCCCATCGTCCAAATGACAAAGGCTTTCAGCGATTCCTCTTTGCTGAGGTACTGCAATATCTGCACGACAGCACCTACGCCCGATGAGAACATCATGCCCAGAATCAGGATTACCATGATGTCTTTTATTCGCTGTCCGACGGCAGTTATCACGAGCAACACGACAGCCGCACCCACCCACGCTGCTCCGGCAATGCCTATTGATGAACCGATCCCGGCAAGTACCACAAGTGCCACACCGAGACTTGCACCGGAACTGATGCCAAGGACATAGGGACCGGCAAGAGGATTACGGAAGAGGGTCTGCATCTGAAGACCGCTGACCGATAAGGCAGCCCCGGCCAACAGTGCCACTATAGCTTTTATGAGGCGTATGTTGAGTACGATTTTTTCCGTGGCACGGGAACAATTTCCCCCGGTCAGTGCTGCCCATACATCGCGGATCGGAATGTTGACAGCTCCCACGGCCAAGTCCAGTAAAAAAAGACCGACCGTGAGCGTAATCAATATGGAGAATAATATAGTCGAACGGGAACGCATCTATTTCAGTTGCTTGTAATACACACACTCTTCCTGCACCAGTTCAGGATGGAATATCTTCACGAGGTCGCGGAGCACGATGTCAGGATTCACGACGGCAGACTCGTAATAGTCGTTACCCCCGGCTGTGTTGGTACGGGCGTTGTTGTTATACACCTCTCCATTTTTGAAACATCGGGTATCGGTGAATTTCGGACATGATGCCTTCAAGTCGTCAAGGGAGTTCGCCATTCCCACGTTCAACCACATGTCCGCATCCGACGCGAGCAGATATGCTTCTTCTAAGTCAATGGGGATAGAAGCGTTTCCCGTGTTCTTCTGGTAGATATAGCGGCCTCCCGCATCAGTAATCAAGCGGGCTACATAACTTTGGGTTGAAGGCATGAACCACGAGTCGCCATAGGGAACATTAAGCATAACCGAAGGAGTGCCGAGGGTACTGTCGGCCACTTTCTTTTTCAAGGCGTTGTATCTGACCGGGATTGCGGCAAAGGCTTTTTCACCCTTCTCACGTTTTCCTGTGACTTCTGAAAGCACTACCATCCATTCGGCCTTGCCGAGAGGCGACTCTTCAAGATAATCGCCGACATACATGAACGGTATGTCGAGTTCTTCGAGTTTGCTTTCCATTGCGCTTGCGCCGTTCACCCCATAGAGCAGAACGAGGTCGGGATCGAGCGAGAGCAGCAACTCGTAGTTGATGTTCCCTTCATAGCCGACATCGCCAATACTGTCGCGGCGGGCTTGGATGTCTGGGTTGGAAATGTAGTCGATTCCCGAAACGCCGGTTATACACCGGACTTCACCGATTGCGTCAAGCATGGCGATATGAGTGGAAGACATCGCCACGATACGTTTGGCGTCTCCTTTGAGTACCTGTCCTGCAAACCCTTCGGGAACCTCTTCACCGTTGCGGACGATAAACAGCCATGTGGTTACACTGTCCGCTCCCTGCCAGGGATTCCTGACGGTTATCAGTACGCTTTCCTTCCCGCCCGCCCCTTTGATGTCGAAGCCGGAGGCATATTCGGGAGCATAAAGCAGCAGGTTGAAATCATTGATTTTTGAGCTTTTGTTGTGGCAGCCTGTAAATGCCAGAGAAAGCAACAAAATCAGGCTTAAATTCTTTAATGCGTTCATATTGATGCAGATTATCGTTTACTATTTTTGTTTTTTCCGAACTTGGGTGTTATGCCGATGAATATCTCGAAATTGATGCCCGGCATGGGACGGGACAATACGGAAAGGTATTCTTCATCGAACAGGTTGTTGATGCTGCCCTTTAGCGACAGATCGGCCCATCGGAAAGAGAGCTGTTTTTCCAGTGTCACGTTATTCATGAAGTAAGGGGGCAGATAGCCCGTCAGGGTATAGTCATTACTCGACATGGTATAACGCTGGCTGTAATAACACCATTTGTAAAGCAGGCTCCATGTCCGCCATGACAGACGTCCGGTCACCGTTGCGGAAAACTCCGGCACGTATGGCAACTGTTTGCCGACGGATTGGTCTGCCGGACTCATCGGTTCGCTCTCGTTGATCGAGGGAGTCCACGAGAAAGTTCCGTTCATATCCAGTTTCCAGTCCTTTCCGAGCATTATATCAAGGTGGGCGTTGGTCTCTGCCCCGTAAGCATGTACCTTTTTGAGGTTTCTGGGGGAGAAGAATCCCTTGGTTGTGGGTAGCCAGATGATCCAGTCGTCGATGTGCGAATCGAACCAGTTGATACCACCGCTCAAAGCATATACATTTTCTTTCCCCACCGAGAACGACAACCCCACGTCGTATGTGAAGCCGTGCTCGCTTTTCAGGTCGGGATTACCGCCCGGCAGAAAATAGAGGTCGTTCAGCGTGGGAAAACGGTAGTTCCGGGAGATGGATGCTTTCGCCACGATATTGCCTTTTTTCGACAGTACCCCGTCGATGAAGAAAGCCGGGATAACCGGGGCCCATTCCGTACCGAACATATCCTCGCGAAGGACAAGCGAGGCGGCAAAACGATCGACAGGCCGCCATTTCGCAGAAACGGAACCGGAAAACTCGACACGTCCCTTGTCATACCCGACAACAGCCTTGTTACCTTCCTGCGAGATGATATTTTTGTCCGCGCTTTCCACCAAATGCTGGTGTACGGAAACACCGGCCGTGAACAGCCATTTCTCTGAAGGAGCATAATCCCCGTCCGCACTTCCGTAGAACGTGTTAATCTTACTGCGTGAGCGGGTCATCGAAGCCATTTCGCCGTTTCCCTTGTCCCGCTTGTAATCATAGGCCATCCATGTGTGTATATAGCCGCCTTTTACACCGACCTTCCATTTCTCCCGCACGCGATCCCACGAGAGGACGCCGCGAAACGTCTGCTCCCTTTGGCGGTTCTCGAAGTCCATGTCGTTCCCGTAATCCGTGCTGAGCATCGCCAGTTCCCGGTTGGAATTGATATACCAGGCGTTTAGCCCGAACTTGTCGCCTTCGCCCGTGTTATAATAAATTTCCTGCAAGACGTGCAGATCCTTATAAGCCCCGCTGCGGTTGCGTTCCGTCGGGTAATAGGAACCGATGATGTTCTTGTCCTCGTCATAGATGTTTTCCTTCTTGTCCCGGTTTCGGTATTTGTAGTCGTTGGGGGAAGAGGAATACACCACACGGGTGGAGGACTGCCAGTGTTTGTCACCGTAGGTCAGGCGGAGAAACTCGTCGAACGTGCTGAACGACCCCACTCCCTGCACGTACTGCAACCCGAACCCTTCATGGTTGGCCGGAGAAGTGGAGAGCCTGACCAGACCACCCAAGCCGCCGCCCGTTTCGTTTACCGATGACGTTCCGTGCAGCAGCGAGGCATCATCGATAAAGTAAGAAGGGATGGTGGAAAAATCCGTCATGCCCAGCATCGGGTTGTTAATGCGCATACCATTCCACGTCACTTGGGTATGCGAGGGAGAGGTACCCCGGAAAGCCACGGTGGATAACGTGGCGCGTCCGTAGTTCTTGACAAAAACGGATGAGTTGAATGTCAGCACATCGGCCATAGACAAGGCGATGTTCTCTTTCATGGCGATGGAATCGAAACGGGTTCGTTGCACGCCTATATCCTTCATAGGTCGTTTGCCCACCACCGTAACCTCCGGAATACGTAGTACCCTTTTGGTAATGCTGACGGAATTTTTCTGCTGGGCGGCAAGCAGAAAGGGCAGGCTTACCCCCACGAACAATAGAATAAGATGTCTTTTCATTTTTGTCCTCCTTCCTCGTTATTTCCAGCAGAAAGCTCCCGGAATGATTCCCACGTAAAATTCATCGATCAGCTTGCCTTGCGGCGAATAGCGATACACGATACCTTGTTGCTGGTAATCAATAGCGTCGGCCACATATACCTCCCCGTTGTTGGGATTGACCGTAAGGCCGTAGTATTTGGTGTCCCGAAACTCCAGAAAAGGCCGGACGGGAACACGGTCGGCTTCCACCGGCATTCGCCAAATATCGTTGTTGATCCAGTAAAGTATATCCCGTGTACCGTTGAGCTGGACTTCCGAAGGCCAGTCGCCCAGCTTAAACTTGAACTGTTTCTCTACGGTGAAAGTCTCGGCGTCTATACGATAGAGAGACGGTGCCTCGTAACCGTATGGGCTGCCCTCGTAACCGCCATCCGTGATGGTCCACATCTTGTTGTATTTGTCCATGACCAGCGAAGTAGGTTGTATGCCGATGGTCAGTTCGTCCACGACCTTGTCCGTCTCCGTGTCGATTTTCAGGATGCGGTTCTGGTACGACCAGCAGTTCACATAGACGTACTTGCCGTATTGTACCATTTGTTCGGTGGAACCCGATTCCATGTCCATGTCTGGACATTCGATATAGCCGGTAATCTCGTATGTCTTGGGGTTGATGATGAAGATACGGTAGTCCCATATCTGCGTCACATAGGCTTTCTCATCCGACAGAAAATGGATATACCGGGGTGAGGTGAAACCTGTGATACGGCCCACTTCCTTGAAAGTATTGATGTCGATGGCGAAAATCACATGCGAGTTGTTCACCACGATCCAGCCTATACCGTCCCGGATAACCATAGACTGGGCCACATCGCCCAACTTGAACCCGTTGGCACGGTAAAACACTTCATTCTCCACTTCGCACGTGGCGGGATCGTAGTAGGAAAGCGTGGCATTGCTGTACTGGAAATTCCCCTCGTTGGTAATGAAAAGACCAGAGGCCGATACAGAGAAATCTTCCATCTCTCCGTAATCCCATTTCATGCAACTGCCGAAAACTGGCAGGCAGAAAAGAAAAAGGCAAATCCGTTGTATTGTTCTGCTCATTGTCATTCGGATAAAAAAGAGTACCCGAATCATTACGGGTACTCTGGTTAAGGTATAAGGTTTAATCCTGCTGCGTATATTGTTTGTCCTTCATATTTTGGAAGGTTGGGTTATACCCACATTTCGTCACGCTCCAACTTTCCCCCGTAATCATTCCGTTTTCTATAAACTTGCCGAAGAAAGTGTAGTCGGTAAATTTCGTCAAACCGTCAAAAACAACCCCATGCAAGGTCTCCAACTTCTCCATGGAAAGTGTTTCCTGAGAAAGAGAAGTCGCACTTTTTATCTGTAGCGTACCATCTATAGTCTGTAATTTATCACAAGTAATGCCTGTTGCTTTATTAACGAACAACCCTTCACCTCCTACGTGAAGCAATTCCGGAATATCCAGCGATTTACTTTGTAAAGATATTGCTAACGAACCCTCTCCCTCTTTATAATATACAGGAGAAGCTGAACAACAAACTTTGGATAGTAAGGGCAAGTTACAACTGGTAAAATTTCCAGATAAATAGAACTGTCCTCCCACTTCTTTCAAGACTGGCATTGTGATTGAAGCAAACATGGGTATTTGGATATATCCATATCCATCTATGATTTCCAAGTCGGGAAATTTGGCATTGCTTCGCATTTGGCCTGTCACATTTAGATTTCCATATACATGTTGAATTGTCGATATGGTATAATCGATATTGTTGGTGGTTGGCTTACAAGTGAAGTCTTTGATATTCTTGAACGTGATTTCAGGGAACTTATTATTCGTGAGACTGGTGATGACAAAATTTACATTTGACAAATCTTCGGCTGTTTCAATTTTGGAGAGCTGCACCTTGTTTATAATTTCAATCTGGGGCGCTGTTTCTCCGAAGGTTTCAAATCGGGCGTTCGGCAACAGCAGTGTTCCGCTCACATCTTCAAGATAATCCAGCGTGATGCTTCCAAGTGTGGTGATCTTGCTCCAGTCGGGAAGTTGTTTGAGTGCCGTGAAATTCTTTATCTTTATCTGTCCCTTTATCGTTGTCAGTTTGTCCATTCCACCGAAAGCCTGAAGCACGTCATTTCGTTGGGGAACAAAACTACCGGTAGGAGGAGCTTCCATATTGGCTTCCATAATAATACTTCCGTTTACTGTTTCGATTTCCGGAAGGTTGATGGTTTCCAACATCACGGGGACGGTATGGAAATCAAGGCCACCGGTCTCTTTCAGCTTAAGGAAGCTCATGGAAGTCAGCTTGGCAAGATTGTTTACGGACAAGACCCCTCCGACACTTGTCAGTTCCGGTATTTCCAAAGACGCAATCGAACCGGCTGCTGTGTTCTCTTCATTGAGTCCTTGAAGATTCAGATCCTGACCTACAGTAGTCAGAACCGGAAACTCAAAACTCTGTAACGACGACGCATTGAACATCACGCTTCCTTCAATAGTTGCCAGTTTCTCGAATAGGACATACGTCACTTGGTCGTTATATACCGATATGTCTCCGGAGAGCGTTTCCAATGCTTTCATGGAAATCATGTGAAGTTCCGTAGCTTTCGAGGCGACATCGGTCGAACCTACCTGTAAACCTCCGGCAGAAACGATATTATCCAACCCTGTCAAGTCTGCACCGTTGTAACTGTTACGAATGACAATGTTGCCAGTAACCTCTTTCAAAGATGCCAATGCAGATATGTCAGTGATTTTTTCTGCCTCTTCCGCATCAGAGCCGATAATCAGGTTCCCTTTGACAACGGTTGTTTTGGTTGCGGCAAAAGAAGCTACCTCCTCGGTGGTCTTCAACTCCACATCTCCGTCAGATTCTATCTCGCTTTTCACGACCTTATAGGTATATTCGCGGGCATCTCCGTTATAGGATGTCACCCGGAAGGTTCGTTCGTTATCCCAGTCCGTTACCGTTTCAGGATCAGGTATGATTGTTGCAGAAGTTGTGTACTTGAATTCCACTTCGGCGTTGTTCAGCGATACCGTATAGGGAACGGTTATTGTTACTGTATTGTCCGTAATGTCGGCCGTGTACGATTTCCCGTCCACGGTCATCACGACCGATGTGATGAAATTTTCATCTGCATCTTCAGGTATAATTTCATCGTTTTTGTCACACGCTCCCAAAAAGAACAAGGATAGGAGCATGGGAAGAAAATAAATTTTCATACTTGTAATTTTTATTATTTGGTTAGATCCTCAAAAGAAAATACCTCCGTAGAAACTTCGCCCAGCCAGCCGCTTTTGGCCAGAACACCGCATTGTATTTTGATAAAGTCAATATATTGCAGATTGGCTTCCGTTCCATCGGCATGGATGGCATTGGAAATTTTGAAACCGTTCCTTTGTCCGCTTCCATCCACCGTACTGCCGCCTTCTATCTGGTCGTTTCCGAAATTATCCACGTACCCCCAGTCATAACTCTGATTATCCCAATAACCGGTTTGAGAATCTTGGGTGTTGCGGGCGGCCAGACAAGTGCCTGTCAGGGTATAACTGTTTTCCGAAATCCAAGCCGGATAATAATAGTCTTGTGTATGATAAGCGGACAGATAGTCTACCCAGCCGTTTCTACCGTCGGAACTGATCCATTGGACATCCATTTTTTTGCCTTCCGGACGGTAATAGGTCACTTCAAAATTCTGTATTGTTTCTTCCTTGCCTGCTTCAGATCCTTTCAGTTCGTACCACTCGTCATCCGGCAATCCGTTTCCGTTTATATCTTGCATGACCCATACGATACCCGGTTCGGAACTGCCGTCAAAGGCGTTCCCCTGAACACAGAAATCATATTGGTTACCCGAATTGGGAATACTGTGGTCGAAGCCGACGATGATATAACCCCCGAAAGAACCTAAAGAGACGTGCAGTTTGTCTTTCAAACGCTGTGTTGCCCATGCGACAGCCGCTTCAGGGGATGTTTCGTTGCCGGTCATACCGCCTATCGTGCTCGTCTCGTTGATAAATTGGCCGGGAGCTGGGGTATATTCATAGACTTTATTCCAGAGCTTGGAACTTCCCGAAGCCCGGAAGCCGTCTTGTTCCTTTTTGTCCACACAAACGACTTTTACGGTGGCAGTGACAGCCGTTTTCCCTTTGTCGATATTCCTGCTTATTTTTTCCGTCGGTGTGTCTTCCGACACAGTACAGGAGACGGTGTATTCTCCGGGTGCGGACGGCGTGAACTTGAACATGCGTTCCACTTCTCCTTCCATGACCTGACCGTCCACACTCCACTCAAAACGGGGATTGTCGAAATACTCCAACAACGGACGCAGGAAAACAGGACGGTCGGCAAAAGTGTACCTGTCCGTGGATGTTTGCAGGTAAGACGGGGTCGGGAATTTGACAACGTAGGGCATCGTTTCCACGACCTCTACGCTTACGTCTTTCGTTGTTGTCCCATCTATATTGGAAGCGTTGATTGTCACCGTATAAACACCGAGTTCTTTTTCATTGAAAGTATAAGTATTCTCGGTGGAAACGATTTTTCCTTCCCGTACCCATTCGATTTTGAACCCTTCGACATCCGAATGCTGAATATCGGGAGTAAATGTGTAATCGGTATTCCGGACGACTTTTAGCCCCTGCGAAGGTAGTGCCAGTGAGATGACCGGAGGGGTGAGTTCTTTCACTTCTACTTTCAGTTCCTCTTCGGCATAGCCTTCCGCATTGTCTACTCTTAGTTTGACATAAAAATCCCCGCATTCATTCCATGTACGTTGAAGAGACGGACCCGAAGAAACCAGCGTACCGTCTATCGTCCAAGCAAAAAGAGCATCTTCAACATTCTGGTATGTCGGGGCGATAGTCAATTCGTGATCGACCTTGACCGTGTAAATACCGGTCTCGCTGTCAAGTTCTATTATAGGTTGTCCTCCTACTTCTTCGGTAATGACTTCATCCTTGTTGCAGGAGGTGAACAGCATACAGGCAGAAATAATAAAATAGTGAAAACGATGCATGATGTGTGGATTTTAGAAAAATAACAGGGATACCCCCGACAGAAGGGATATCCTTGTATTCTTTTTATTGTATGGTGATATCATCAATACAGATATAAGCCGGAGTATTCAAACCGTATGCTCCCGAATCCGAACCCTCGAAGTTGAATTTCACACTTTGCACCCCTTCGGCATTGATTTCCCAATAATCCCATGTCGTGATAGGATCAACCTGTTGTTGGCCGTTACGATAATCGGCTAAAAGACGTTTGTAAGTGCGGATCAGACCGCCATTCGCATCATAACATTCCAGATTCACTTGGAAATACCCTTTCATCTCTTTCAGAGGAGTCGCTACCCCCGTAGAACCGAACTGATTACCATAAGTAATGACACCATAAGTGTATGAGGTGTTGCAGATCCACAGGCCGACCAATTTCCGGGGAACATTGAAATAAAATTCTGGTTTAGCCATCCATGCCTGATTGTAAGCATCCACATATCCGTAAACGACACCGAAATTGGAACCGCTGTGCCCGGCTTCCTTATTCTGTCCTTCCGCTTCCACCGCAGTGTTATAGACAGAACATTGGTTTAGATAAGAATACCACCAGTCTCCGGTATTTCCCGACTGATTGGAGCGGATGTTCCAGTTGGAAAGTGCGATGCCGCCGCTGGAATACTCTGTGCTTCCACCTACAGTATTAAACATTGAAAGGAAGAGATATTCTTCCGGAGTATTGTCGTAAATGGTGGTTACTTGAGGATACCCTTGGTACGAATAAAGATTTTCTCCGGCCGAGGTAGGTCCTGCTAACATGCCGGGATCGAAATCATCGAAAGTGATAGTTAAAGTACCGTCCGAATTTGTCACAGCACGGGTTTGCGAAGTTCCGGAATCAACCGGGTCCATCAAAAAGTCATCGTCCGAGCTACAGCCAGAGAACAAGGCGGTTGCGGTAAATAGACAGGCACCTGCCAGAAAGCGTAATTTTCTTTTCATAGGTCACTCATTTTAATGTAAAACATATTATTAACAAACACAAAAAATTCCCGTTCGTGCGGACTTACACGAACGGGAATATGTCTGTCTTCAAATATTGAATGGCCGATGAGCTATTCCTTATTTGATTACGACCCGTATATCCCGCAGGTGTAAATCTCATTCCGGTCATGGCAGGTCTTCTGACTCGTCCCGGTCATCGTGCCTTCCCGGTATTACACCAGTGGCAAAAGTTCGATGTCCGTTTTTGTGGACTCACAGCAGCGGGTACTGTCCCGGATTTTCACCGGGTTCCCTTTTCATTCGGAAGGCGTAAACCTCCCGAAACCATTTCCCGACTGCAAAATTATCTATATTACATATCAATTCCAAATAATTCATAATATTTATAATAAAACACACAAAGCATGACAACCGTACTGTTTTAATTAGAGCATTCAAGTTTACGACAAACGAAGACGGTAATTATCATACACAATATCCATAAACCAACAAAACAGCTTGCCATTTTCCATAACAATGCGTTCTGGAATAGATAACTGTTAGCTGCAATTATGCAAGCAAAAAAAGCAGACAGAATAATGACTATTAATATCATGCACCAGAAATTAATCCTATAAATTTATGGAAAACAAGTAAGGGAATGGAAGTTCCGTTGCCGCATGGATGCAGGTGAAGGACCTTCTCTTTTAACGTTGGATACGCCAATGCACGCCAACGGAAGACTCTGATATTATCTGTTTGGAAAGGATATAGGATGTGCGTTACTTTGTCGCATATTCAGAATCTTAAAAAGAATTTTAGTATGGAACTGACAATTATTGAAACAAGCGCGTATTAGGAGTTGAGAAAGCTGGTCAGCACGCTGGTCGTACAGATGGGCGACTTCCAGAAAAAGATTGCCCCGCCTGCGCCGGACAAGTGAATGGATGCGCAGGACGTATGTGATGGACTTATGCCCAAACACTTTCTGAAGAGTTTCCAGCAGCATCCCCTTGAGTATGGCCAGAACGGCAAATGCGTGGCGTCCGATGTGCGGGGTGACCTCGCCCCGGAGTTGCATTTCCTGCCTATGATTCCAAGACTGAGCCGCATGGCATTGTATTCACCTACCGGAAAGACACATTCGGGGAGTCTTTCTTTTCATCCGTACCCCTATATTTTTCAATCAGTTCGATAGCAATGGGCAATAATTTTACGACATACGCCACTCCCGTTTTTATACGGTTGCCCATCAGCCATGTACCGCCGTCGGAGTCGGTATGGATATTATCGTATGTTATGGCTTTCAAGTCCACATAGGAAAGACCGGTGAAGCACATGAACAGGAACATGTCGCGCATGGCACGCTGGCGTTTGTATCTCGGTTCTATATGGATTATCCTTTGCAGTTCCTCTTCGGAAAGGAAAGAACGCCTCTTGTATTCGGGCATACACTCGAATGATGCGAACGGATGAACCCGTATCCAGCCTTTTTCCTGCGCGATATACATCAGCCACTTCAAGGTATTGACACGCCCGAAGACAGTGGAGTTTGCCAAAGCGCATGTACCGAGCATCCAGTTGTAGTAATCCTCGATGAATGATTTCTCAAGTTCTTCGATGACAATATCCTCTGCATTCTTCTTGCTTTTCATGAAAAGCAGGAGACTCTTGTAATCGGCAACCAGACCGCAGTAGGTGCTTTCGGCTTTCTCTATGCCGATTTTCTTTTTATACGGTTCCAGCTGTTCCCTGAAAAGGTTCATAAGGGTGTGGCATTCCTCTGAGAAGCCGACATAGCGGTTATAGACTTTCTTGGCTGTAACAAAACTGTCGTGGTCGCAGATGTACTGGTAGTGCCTGGTGATTTGCGCCTTGATATTGTCAAGCTCCTGATTGAGTGTACGGGCCTCCTCGGACTTGCCTTTGGCCCGGTTGGTTTTGACGTCCCACAAAGCGAGGGACACTTCTTTCTTACAACTGAAACCGGCTTGGGTTCCATTGATGGTGATACGGCCCATAATCGGTGTCTTTCCGTTTTTTACAGACTGTTTATTCTCAAAACACTTAGCTATACATGGTCTGCGATAAGCTAAGAGAGATTCCCCTTACACAAAAGCATGGCATCTCCTTGTCGTATCTCGCCTTTATACTTTTATGTATAGTAGTCTACCGGATCGAATGAACAAGACCTATCCCATACATAAACCAATTTAGACTGCTATGTTATTTTTGAGGAAGAAGATGGAATGAGACCAGATACCCTCTTTAAGGCTGACTGTAAGTCGATTAAATGTAGAAAAAGATTGCTTTTGTCACAAGTAAAGTGTATATTTGCATTGAAAGAATCGTTCTTTGACAGAGGCAAAAGAAAACAGAATATTGTAATTCGCTCGTTTCTAAATCGTTACCTGATATTAATTAAACAGAAATAACTGTTTAATTTTCAATTAGATAGAGATTGTATGATGTTTCGCCGTGTGAAAAGAGATATGTTTGGTGATTTTCGCTGTCTTTGCCCAATGCTGTAACGTGTCGTTCACCGTCCCTTCGTGCGTCAACGGATAGATAGAATCGCCGTCTTTCGCTTCGCCTCGTTCCGGCAGCCACTTCAACGCTTCGTCGGAGATCGGCAGGTAAAGCGGCTCCTTCGTTTTCTGCATTTTGATCTCGATGCGCACACGCCCGCCGCTCTGCTGCAAGTCGCTCCATGTCAGTTTCCGAATGTCGCTCACCCGCAACCCGCACAGGCAACTAAACAGAAAGGCTTGTTTAATGATCTCGTGCCGACACGGGGTAGCTATCAGCAACTTCAACTCCTCGATAGTCAGGTATTCCCGGCGGCTCGGCTCTTGTCTTACTTTATCTGCAAAATCAAACTCCTTTGTAGGGTTGATCGTAATTATACCCTCTTTATAGGCTCGGTTGATCGCCGTGCGCAACGTGCCGTAATAGGAAACGACCGAATTATTCCCCAGCACGCCTCCGGTTTTCCGCACTCCGTATTTGCTGGCCTTGGGCATCTGCCGCAGGAAATCGGTAAACTCCGAAAGAAACTATTTATCGACATCGCGAAACGCGATATAATCACCCCGAAACAACTTCAACGCACGGACGGTATTCAGCACCGTTCGCGCATAGTTCCCGCTCCCCCGCTCGGCTGACTGTTTCCCGATGCTCTCCAGATAGTCGAGCAGATTTACTTTGGACTTGTTCGTGTTCTGAAACCCGTGCGCGTCGTTCTGTATCTCCACAATGCGCTTACTTTGGATCGCTTTGGCAAGCGCAAGCGTCGCCTCGTTCTTCGTCTTATCCTCCCGTGTCCGCTCCGGGATCAGGTAGAGTTTCAGAAACTCATACTGCCGCTTGCCGCCGACATAGTTCTCCTTACGGATGACATCGCCCGTATAATAATCCAAATAGATAGATTGGTTGCCGTTGGCAAGCTGCTTGAACCGGATTTGCACCGGGGCTTTTAACTTGACCGTTTGCTTCGTCTTCGCCATACCCTAATTCCTTTTTCGTTACAACGGCAAATATAGCGATTTGTTTTGTTACTTCGCGCCTTTCAAGTAACAAAATAGTAACAAAACAAAGGCATTTATCGGCTAAAACAGGAAAACGGGGAAAACAAGAGAAAAGAGAGCAAAGAAATATAAAATATTGCTTATTAGTTTTTTACAATCAATTTATTCGACTTTCTTTGTCCTTTTTCCATATCTGGTAGGAATTGACGAAGTTCTGCCAGACAATATATGCCGTCGGGGCGATCGAGGAGATCGGGTCGAGGAACGACTGCGCCATCCAGACGGCCAGCACCGTGTTTTTCTGCCCGAGCGACTGCCCGCCCGCCGGAGCGTCGCCGTAACGGCGGCCGAGCGAGCGGCCGACCTTGAACTGCACCAGGCAGATTACCAGCGCCGCGAATGCCAGCCACAGCCCGGTCGCGGGCGAAGCATCGTGCAAATCGAGGATAAAGGCCGTCGTACGGCCGATGATCACCACCAGCGATACGAGCCACATGTAAAATGAAATCTGACTGTGATCCCCGATCCATTTCGCCGCTCCGGGCAGTACGAAACGGCAGAACTGCGCAGCCGCGAAGGGCATGATGAGCAGCGGCGCGATACGCGCCAGTATCTGCGTGAAGGAGCATGCCCCCGTCCCGGCCAGCGACAGAACGACGGGCGCCACGAGCGCGATCACCATGTTGCACACGAGGCTGTATGTAGCCATCGTCGGGACATTGGCCCCGAGCATCCCGGCGATCACCACCGCGGCCATCGCCACGGGCGCCAGCACACAGATCATCGCCCCCTGTGCCACGATGGGATTCAGCGGCAGCAGCAGGAAATAGACCGCCACGCTCACCACGACCTGAAACAGCAGCAGCCAGAAATGCAGCATCGAAGGCTTCATCTGCCGGGGCTTGACGCGGCAGAATGTGACGAAGAGCATCAGGAAGATCAGCGAGGGTGTAATCATCTGGTGCGTCCACCCCTCGAGGGCGGTCACGGGGCGGCAAAGCAACGCCCCGACCACCATGGCCGTCGGCATGGCGACGGTCTTGACATTGCGGTGCAGGTATTCCAGTACGTGCATTATTTCATGGTTTCAATCGTTAGGACAACATGCTGCCCGGAGGCCGTCCCGATCCCGCACACCGTACCGTCCAGCGGGTCGGGGTCGAGCAGGAATCGGCAGACGTCGCCGTCCCAGGGGTGCCCGTCGAGCGAGAGGATGCGGTCGCCGGGGGCGATGACGTCCGCGAGCGCCTCGTCCCACACCTGCCCGACGACGAGCTGCCCGGCGGAAAGGGCCAGCGTAAAATTACAGGCGGGCTGCGGCGGGGCTTTCGCCTCGCCCCCGCGGGGTATGAACAGGAAGCGCTTGCGGCGGAAATCGAGCACGACCTGCCCCCAGTCGAACAACTTGCAGCCGAGGATCCGGTTGTGGCCGAAGGTGCGCTTGACCGGCATGTCGGCAATGGCCGTCCCCTGAATTTCGAACCGGGGGATCGTACCCCGGAAATGGCTGTTCACCCTGTTGCGGTTCGTCCAGCCGATAGCCGACGCATATCCGTCGGCCCAGCGCAGGCTGTCGATGAACCACAGGGGCGGGGGCGCATCGCCGGAATCGGCATAGGAGAAATGGAAATAGCCCGCCGAGCCGGTGTCGAATTTGACGTACATCCGGGCCTGCCTGTCGCCGTTGCGGCATGTCACCGGCAGAAACGGGCATCCGCCGCCCAGTTCCATGCGCGACATGCGTCGGCCGCGGGGCAGCCCCAGCGTGCGGACATCGTCCGTGACGGTGATTGTCGAGTCGGCATTGGGCATGCGGACGGCGCACCAGCGCAGCAGGTCGCACCCCGCGATGCCGTCGACCCGCAGGCAGGCGAAGACCAGCGAAGTGTCGGGCATGACCAGCACCGGATGGTCGCGGAAAAGCGCGTCGCCCATCCGCAGGCTGTCGAGCCGAACCAGGTCGATGGGAACGACATGGCCCTCGAAATCGCGGACTTTTTGGGTTTTCACGATCTCGGCCCCCAGTTCGTCGCGCAGCGATTCGCTGATGCAGGTGCCTGACGCCCCGGTGTCGAAGATAAACCGGCGGGGGCCCGCAGGCGTGCCGAGCACCACGACATATTTGCCGTGCTCGACCGTATAGGGCAGGTCGAACCGTACGGCAGGACGCCGTGCGCAAACCTCCTGCACCGCAAAGAGACTGCACAGGACAAACAACAGGCGCTTCATCGGCACACCGGCCTTATGAAAGCAGTTCCCTGACCTTGGCCGAAATATCCTTGCCGTCGGCACGTCCGGCGAGCTTCTTCGTGACCACGCCCATCACCTTGCCCATCTGCGTCACCGACGTGGCGCCGACCTGGGCGATCACGGCCCTGACCTCGGCCTCCAGCTCTTCGGGCGTAAGCTGCCGGGGCAGGAACTCCTGGTAGACGGCGACCTGTGCCAACTCCTCGGCCGCGAGGTCGGGGCGGTTCTGCTCTGTGAAGATCGCGGCGGAATCGGCACCCTGCTTGGCCAGTTTGGAGATGATTTTCAGTACGTCGGCATCGGGCAGCTCGGCGATTTCCGGGCCCGCGGTCTTGGCCTCGATGATATACTTCTTGGCATTGCGCAATGCGCCCAGGCGCACGGTATCCTTGGCCTTCATGGCCTCCATGATACCTTTCGAAATCTGTTGTTCGAGTGACATAATTTATCTATTTTACAAAAAACAATCGTTTGTCCGTCCTCTTCCGGGGCGCCCCGCCGGGCGGCACACGGCGCTTGGGGCGCCACAGCCGGAGCGTAACCGCCGCAAAACCGGCACCGGAGGCCGGCTAATCATCCCCTCCGCTCTTTCCGCCGAGCAGGAAACCCAGTATGTCGGCCATCAGCCGGTCGCGCTGCACATCGCTCTCGAGGGCTTCGAACGGAAAGCCCATGACGAACGTGCGGCTGTCCGCGCAGGCCACCCCCGCGCAGCGGTTGTTGTCCACGTAGCGCATCACGGGGAAAGCCCCGCCACCCGCGGGTCTCAGGGCATCGACCCGTTCGACCCGGTAGCGGTCGGGGCGGAAATCGTCGACATAGCGGTACTCGTCGCGCGAAAAACCCGCATGCGAAGTCACGACCCGCACCCGGTTGCGGTCGGCGGCCTGGTCGCCGTCGTAGGTGTAGTGCAACACCTCCTCGGCAAAAGCGCGGTCTGCGGGGGTGGCCTCCCCGCCCGTCCAAAGGTCGGTCGCCACGTAGCTGCCCGACACGAAAAGGGCTCCGTCACCGGCCATATAGCGCCTCAGGACATCCTGCAATTCAGGCGAAAACGTTTTGAACGCATACCCCGCCACACCGCGCCCGATGGTCACGGAGCGCTGTTTGCCCAGAATCAGGTCGACTGCGGAATACTCCTCCAATGACACGCCGCGATCCCCCACGGCCCGCACCGAGGCCGAGCAGAACGAATAGCCCGCCCGGGCTATGGAACGGCCGTGCACATAGGGATAGTCGAACGTATTGCCGCCGATTACCTCCGTCTCGTAGTCACAGTTGCAGGCGCCGAGGGCGATGCTGTCGACCTCGCACCCGGCCATCGCCAGGTCGAACACCTGCTGCCCGCCGATGAACGAAATGTCCTGTTTGTCGGACACCCCGCCGTCAAGCTCGGTATAGAACCCGGCCAGCGAATCGCGGCGCATGCTCAGCGGGGCGCTGATGCGGTCGAATCCGTTTACGACCAACACGTTCCCTTTCCCGCCGGGGATACGGCAGGCGGCGACGACCTCGCTGGGAAAACTCTCCCCGCCTTCGTTCACGGCGGTCACCTTATAGCTGTAAATGCGCCCCGGTTCCTGCTCGGAGAGCAAATAGGGCTTGTCGGTATAGCGGCCGTTGTCGAAGCCGCCGTCGTCGATGCGCGTATAGACCACATAACCGGTCGGGGCGGCAGTCGTTTCGAGCGAATCCATCACGGGCGACCACGAAACGGCCACCTTGCCGTCAGCGGCGAACTCCGCGGCGAGGGACTCCACAGGCAGCGGCTGCACTACATAAGGTAATTCGTACTGCGAACTGATATACTGCAAGATACCCTTGTAGATAGCACGGCTCACGAGGAACTTGAAGCGCGGGTCGCTGCCATAGCGCATGTCGGCGAAATTCTGGTGCGAGAGCAGTTCGAGAAGCATGGTCGGGGCACCCGGCACGCGCGCTTCGTAATAGGCGCGGTTCCAGAGCCCGCGGCGGTTCCATTCGGGTTCGCAGGTACGGCGGATGTCGGAGACGATCTGCGTCATGACGATGTCCGTCAGGTCGCGCGAGCGGTAGCGGTCGGCACCGCCCTCGAAACGCCCCTTGTTCTCGCGGGTATAGAAGATGCCCAGCGTGCCGATGGTCTCGTCGTTGAGCCGCACGCCCGCATCGGAATGGAAGGCCAGCGCCATGTCGACCGGAATCCGCAGTCCCGTGCTGTCGGGCATCCGCTCCGAACCGCCCATCAGGGCATTGACCCAGTGGGCGCGCGACATGTAGTCGTCCTTATAATCGTCGGCGTTCTTCTTCGGGGTGTATACCTTCGGGTCGAACCCCGCCCACTGGAGCCAGTAGCGGGCGCCCTCGCAGAAACGGGGATAGCCGCTCGTCTCCTCGGCATATTCGACGCCGGGACGGCGCAGCGAATCGCTGACCGAGCGGGCGACATTACCGTAGCCGCCGCCGACCTTCACGGCGTCGGCCGTGACGATACGTCCCGCCTGCCGCGAGCGGTTGGTGAGCGTCACGACCGGCTGCTCACCCGGCCCGAAGAGGAAATGCCCGAGGTAAATCCATGTCCCGCCGCCCATCGTCTGGTTCACGGCGAACGTACTCTCGCCGCCGAGGTGATGCACCGTATACTGCGCGTCGTCGGTGCTTCCGGGCACCGTTTCATAGCTTACATAGACGGCGTATTCACCCCGCTCGGGGATGGAGGCACGCCACGCGGCGCGGCTCTCGGCACCCCCGGCAACCGTCCGCACACGGCGGGTCGTACCATCCCGGAACGGGTTTTCGCCGGTGCGGTATACCTGCCGCGTATGCGCGAACCCGACACCGCCCGGCTGCCATTTCTCGGGGCCGTCCGTCTCGGCGTATTGCCCGGCGGCATCGTTGTCGGCCAACACCTCGTATTTCTGCACATCGCGCTCGCGGGGCAACATCACGCAGGCTCCCGCATTTTCGAGCATCGGCACCAGGTAAGGCAGCACATAGCTCTGGGTATAGAGGTCTTCGCAGGTCATCCACAGCCGCGAACGCTGCCATTTCCAGCGGTTCGCAGGCTGGTCGAAATAGCGTCCGTGGCTCTGCCACAGCGCGATATGGCGCCCGGAGAGCCCCTGCGTGGGAGCTACGGGCGAGGACTGGCGGACGACGAGCGGCCGCTGCGAACGGTTGACGAAGGGCACGACCTTCTTCTTGCGCAGCAGTTTCCTGAACTCGGCATCGGTGCGGTAGGCCATCGGGATCAGCCCCCGCACTTCGCGCTTGTTGGAATATAGCTCGATGGAGGCCTTGCGGTACTCCGGCGGCAGGACGGCACGCACCGAGTCGTACATGGCCCGCAGGTTCTGCTCGCGGAACGGGTAATAGGAGAGCCCCACCGAGGTGTAGATGCGCACCCGCTTGCGCGAGGCGTCCACGCCCTCGATCCGGACAAAGCCGCCCGAAACCTCACGGGCGACGATACGCGACAATGTACGGCCGATCTCGCGGCGGGTCGTGGCGTCGACCCCGGCGGCCGGGGCTTGCTGCCAGCCGAAGCAGAGCAGCAGAAAAAACGACAGGAATTTAGTTTTCATTCTTCTTGGCAAGCAACAACATGCCGGCCATGGTAAAGACGGCATTGTAAATCAAAAGTTCGAACCCGATCCGGTAGTCCCACGCCTCGCGCGCCCAGTATTGCACGAGGGCGCTCAGCACGGGGGCGGCGACGGCGACCACGGGCATCCAGCCGTCGCGGATCCTCAGGCGCGTGAACATCCCGAAGGCGAACATACCCAGGATCGGCCCGTAGGTATAGCTGGCAACCTTGTAGACGAGGTTGATGACGCTGTCGTCGGCCAGGTACTCGAAGCCGAGGATCACCAGCGCCATGCCGACGGCCATGCCGACGTGTACGCCCTTCCGGATGCGGGTCAGGCGTTCGTCACCGTAGCGCCTGGTGCCTTGCAGGATGTCGACCGTGAACGAGGTCGTAAGGGCCGTAAGGGCCGAACCGGCAGCTGAATAAGTACTCGAAATAAGCCCTATAACAAACAGTATGCCAACAAATACCGGCAATCCGCCCTCGACAGCCACCAGCGAGAATACCTGGTCGCCCTTTACGGGCATCGCAAGGCCGGTGCGGCCGATGTAAATGTAGAGCAGCACACCCAGCACGAGGAACAGGAAGATGACGAATATCTGGCTGACGGCCGTCAGGACGATGTTTTTCTGCGAATCGCGCGGCGTGGCGCAGCTCAGGTTCCGCTGCATCATGTCCTGGTCGAGCCCCGTCATGGAGATCAGCAGCACGACGCCCGCAAGGAACATCTTCCAGAAATAGCGGTCGGAGGAGGGGTCGTCGAAGAAAAACACCCGCGAATAGGGCGACGCGGCGACCTCGCGGGTCATTTCGCCGAACGACATGCCGAGCGCCTGCATGATGAAGACGATCGACAGCACGAGGCTGCCCACCAGGCAGAAAGTCTTGAGCGTATCCGTCCAGATGAGCGACTTGACACCCCCCTGTTGCGTATAGAGCCAGACGAAGAGCATCGTCACCAGCGCATTGAGCCAGAACGGCAGCCCGTAGTGGCTGAAAACCAGCAGTTGCATGACGGCGCAGACCACGTAGACACGCAGCGCGGCACCCAGCATCTTCGACACGAAGAAGAACCATGCCCCGGTATGGTGCGAGAGGATGCCGAAGCGCCCGTCGAGGTATTCGTAGAGCGACACCACCCGGAGGCGGTAGAAGGTCGGGATGAGCAGGAACGCGACGACCAGCTGCCCCACGGTGAAACCGGCGACCATCTGCATGTAGGAGAAAGAATCGACGGCGACCGAGCCCGGCACCGAGATGAAAGTCACGCCCGAGATCGCAGCCCCGATCATGGCGAAAGCCGCCATATACCATGGCGTGCTCCGGTTGCCGGTGAAAAACCCGGCATTGTCGGCACGCCGTCCAGAAAGCCAGGCGACGACAAAAAGTACGGCTATATAGCCCAATACGGTGGCGATAACGGCGAGAGGTGTCATAAGCGGAGTCAGCGTTCGGATTTAAGTTACAAATATAGCAAAAAAGGCTGTACGGCCGCAATCGAAGGGCATTTTTCGACTAAAAAAACAACATCGGGGAACGGCTTGCGCCCGCCCGGGGGCCGTGCCGGAAAAAACGGCCGGGGTAAACGGGAGAACGAACGGCAAAGCGACCGGAAAGGCCGCCCGGCAGAGATGCCGCGCAGCACCCGCACACCCGGGAAACCGACATGCAGCGCAGGAATAAGTATTTTTACTGAAGGTTTGCACGGAGCGGCCAGCTATCTTTGCACTAAACGAACAACACCATGAAACAGGAACGACATGCGACGACACTCGCGGAGGATTTGCAGGAGGCTTCGGCCAACACGGCCGAATACGGGGAGTTTTTCACCGGGTTGACGGGGATCACCGACAGGAAACCCGTCGACGACGCATTGGGCGAGCGAATACAGGGCTATGTGCTCGGCTGGCTCGAGGGGCACCCGCTGACGGCATTCGACGACTATTCCGCGACCGCCTACCGCCGCACCTATCTGGGCCGATCGCCGGAAACGGGATGGGAGGCGATCGTGATGAGCTGGCAGGAGGGCAACCGCACGAGCATCCATGCCCACCCGCAGTTCGCAGGCTACCACTTCGCCGACGGCAGGTTCCGGCTCGAAATCTTCGAGCCCGCAGGCGACGGCACGGCACGTCCGGTGCACAGCGCCGAGGTCGAAGCCCCGTGTGCATTCTTCGCAATCGGGAAGCCGGGATGTTTCGACAACCACATACACCGCATCACCTGCCTGAGCCCCACGGGGCACAGCCTGCACGTCTATTCGGACGACGCACTCCGCGGCGAGGTATACGGCGAAGCGGATGAATAAGCCCCGGACTTTCCTCCCGCCGCCCGCCCCGCCCCCGGAGCGGCCGCAACCACCCCACGGGAATCACGGCAGCAGGGGCAATAGGTAAAACCGAAGCGCCGAACTGCCCCACTGAAACCGTCTGCCGGCAGACAAAAATAGCAAAAAAAACGGACACGGTGAAGACGACCGGCAGCAGGGCACAAATACCGGCATTGCAAACACCCGGACGCCGGACGTGCAATTTCTGCAAACTCCATGCACCGGCCGCACGCTACCGGAAACAGGCCGCACGGGACAGACGAAGATCGCGCCGAGGGTATCCAGGGCTGATTTTGAAAATATATTAAAAAATTTTACTTGGAATTTTGTTTTTTCGGACAAAATAGATACATTTGTCCCAACGACAGCATATATGACAATATTTCACCATATCCATCATCACCATCACCACTTTCCGAAGGGGTAAGACGGATATGTACATGTAAACGGAACCATAAGTTTAACAAAAGTATATACGAAGCTCACCTCCTGCGGGTGGGCTTTTTTCGTGCTTATGCCGCGGGCGGTGTGCCAAAAACGAGACAAAAATGCTGAGAATCGCAATCCAGGCCAAGGGCCGACTCAACGAACAGAGCATCGAACTGCTCTCCGAGGCGGGCATCCGCGTCGCCGAAAGCAAACGCAAACTCATCTCGCGCGCCGGGGGCTTCCCGCTGGAAGTGCTCTACCTGCGCGACGACGACATCCCGCAGGCCGTGGCGATGGGCGTCGCCGACCTGGGCATCGTGGGGCTGAACGAAGTGGCGGAGAAAGGATTCCGCGTAGAGCAGGCGATGGATCTCGGGTTCGGGAACTGCCGCATCTCGCTGGCCGTGGAACGCACGGTGGCATACGAAGGGCTGGATTATTTCCGCGGCAAGCGCGTCGCCACCTCCTACCCCAACATCCTCACGCGGTTCTTCGCCGAAAAGGGCATCGACGCCGAAATACACACCATCGAGGGCTCGGTGGAGATCGCCCCGGCGGTCGGGATGTCCGACGCGATCTTCGACATCGTATCGTCGGGCGGCACGCTCATCTCGAACGGGCTGGTCGAAGTCGAGAAGGTCTTTTATTCCGAAGCGGTGCTGATCGCCAACCCGGAAATGGACGAGGCGAAGCGCCGTGAAACGGCACAGCTCACCTTCCGCTTCAACTCCATCCTCGAAAGCCGGGGCATGAAATACGTGCTGATGAACCTCCCGGCGGAGAAACTCCAGGAAGCAATCGTCATCCTGCCCGGCATGCGCAGCCCCACGATCCTGCCGCTGGCGCAGGAGGGATGGTGTTCGATACACGCCGTGATCAGCGAATCCCAGCTCTGGGAACGCATCGAACGGCTCAAGGAGATCGGCGCGGAGGACATCCTGGTGCTGACGCTCGAAAACATGATCCGCTGACCCCGAAAAACACCCGGATATGGAAATGCTGAAAATCCACAACAACCCGCCGCGCCGTGAATGGCCGGCCCTCACGGCCCGCTGCACGCGACAGGAGGGCGAAATCACGGAACGGGTCGCCGCCATCCTCTCACAGGTGCGCACGGGCGGCGACAAGGCGCTGCGCGACCTCGTGGCCCGCATCGAAGGTTACGTCCCCGAGAGGTTCGAGGTTTCCCGCAGACAGCGCACCGAAGCGGCCAAAGCCGTGCCGCAACGGCTCAAGACGGCGCTGGCGATCGCCAAGTCCAATATCGAAGCCTTCCACAGGGCACAGCTCCCGCCGCAGGTCGACATCGAAGTGATGCCCGGCGTGCGGTGCGTGCAGCGTGCCGTAGCCATCGGCCGCGTGGGGCTCTACGTCCCGGGCGGCAATGCCCCGCTCTTCTCGACGGTGCTGATGCTCGCCCTCCCCGCCCGGATCGCCGGGTGCGGCGAGGTCATACTCTGCACCCCGGCCGGGCGCGGCGGGAAGATCGCCCCCGAGGTGCTTTTCGCCGCCGACCTGTGCGGCGTCGACCGCATCTTCGCCGTCGGCGGGGCGCAGGCCGTGGCCGCCATGGCCTACGGCACGGAAAGCATCCCGCACGTGGAAAAAATCTTCGGCCCGGGAAACCGGTACGTCACCCGCGCCAAGCAGCTGGTAAGCACCGAGGCCGTGGCCGTAGACCTGCCGGCAGGCCCTTCGGAGGTGATGGTGCTGGCCGACAACAGCGCCCGGGCGGAATTCGTCGCCGCCGATCTGCTGTCGCAGGCCGAGCACGGGGACGACAGCCAGGCCATCCTGGTCTGCCGGACGGAGCGTTTCGCACGGCAGGTAACCCGGGCCGTCGAGGAGCAGATCCGGTATCTCAGCCGCGGCGAGGCGATCCGCAATTCGCTGGCCAACAGCCGGATCGTATTGTTCGACGAGGAATACAAGCAGATTGCGTTCGCCAACGCCTATGCCCCGGAGCACCTGATCGTCTCGATGCGCGACGCATGGGGCATCGCCGCCAAGATCACGGCCGCGGGCAGCGTCTTCATCGGCAATTACTCGCCCGAAAGCGCCGGGGACTACGCCTCGGGCACCAATCACACGCTGCCCACGGGCGGCTGGGCCCGTGCCTGCAGCGGGGTGAACGTCGACAGTTTCATGCGCAAGATCACATTCCAGGAGCTGACGCGCGACGGGCTCGACGCGCTGGCGCCCGCAATCACGGCCATGGCCGAGGCCGAAGGGCTCGACGCACACGCCAACGCCGTGCGCGTCCGGATGAAAGGAGGGATACTATGAAACCGCTGTCGCAGTTGGTGCGCCCCAACATCCTGGCGCTGCAACCCTACTCCACAGCCCGCGACGAATATGCGGGCGGCGGGATCGACGTATGGCTCGACGCCAACGAAAGCCCCTACGACAACGGCGTGAACCGTTACCCCGACCCGCACCAGCGGGCGCTGAAAGCCCTGATCGCAGAACTGAAGGACGTGGACGCCGGGCGGATCTTCCTCGGCAACGGCAGCGACGAGGCCATCGACCTCGCATTCCGGATCTTCTGCCGGCCGGGGCTGGACAACGCCGTGTCGATCGCCCCGACCTACGGGATGTACCGCGTGGCGGCTGCGACGAACGACGTGCAGATGCGCGAAGTGCCGCTGGGAGCCGGCTACTCGCTCCCGGTCGGGGCGCTGCTGGCGGCAGCCGACGAGCGCACGAAGCTGATATGGCTCTGCTCGCCCAACAACCCCACGGGCAATGCGTTCCCGGCACAGGAGATCGAAAGCCTGCTCCGCCGCTTCGACGGCATCGTCGTGCTGGACGAAGCCTACATCGACTTCGCCGACGGCGGCGGGTTCCTGCCGCGGCTCGGCGAGTTTCCGAACCTGATCGTCCTCCAGACGCTCTCCAAGGCGTGGGGCATGGCCGGGCTGCGGCTCGGACTGGCTTTCGCCTCGGAGGAGATCGCCGGCCTATTCGGCCGGGTGAAATACCCTTACAACATCAACACGCTCACGCAGCGGGCCGTCGCGGAATCGCTCCGCAGGGACATCTCGGCCCAGGTCGCGGCGATCCGCGCCGAACGCTCGCGCCTGGCGGCGGCACTCGCGGCATGCCCCTGCATCGGGCAGGTCTACCCGTCGGAAGGCAACTTCCTGCTGGTAAAGACCGCGGCACCCGACCCGTTGTACCGGGAGCTGGTCGCAGCGGGGGTCATCGTCCGCAACCGTTCGCGGATCGCAGGTTGCGAAGGCTGCCTGCGCATCACGGTCGGGCGCCCGGAGGAGAACGACCGCATGTTGGAAACCGTCAAAAATTTCCGCCCATGAAAAAAGCGCTCTTCATAGACCGCGACGGCACCGTGATCGCGGAGCCGCCCGCGGATTACCAGGTCGACAGCCTCGAAAAGCTGGAATTCATACCCGGTGCGATCTCGGCGCTCCGGACGCTCCGGGGGCTGGATTTCGAGCTGGTGATGGCGACGAACCAGGACGGGCTGGGCACGGAGGCCTTCCCGGAGGAGGATTTCCGGCCGCCGCACGAAAAAATGCTGCGCACGCTCGCAGGCGAAGGCGTCGCGTTCGACGACATGCTCATCGACCGCACGTTCGAAAGCGACGATGCCCCGACGCGCAAACCCCGTACGGGCATGTTCGGCCGCTACACGGACGGGTCGTACGACCTCGGGACGAGCTACGTCGTCGGCGACCGGGCGACCGACATCCTGCTGGCGCGCAACCTCGGGGCGAAGGGCATCCTTTTGGCGCCTGCCGCCGAAGGACGCAGGATGCTGCGGGAAGCGGGCGCGGAAGAGGCATGCGTGCTCATCACGGACTCGTGGGCCGAGATCGCGGAATACATCCGCCGCGGGGAACGGCGGGTCGTCGTGACGCGCGAAACGCGCGAAACGCAGATCACCGTACGCATAGACCTCGACGGCCGGGGCTTCGGTACCTGCGGGGCCGCCCCCGGCGACGGGATTTCCACCGGGCTGCGGTTCCTGGATCACATGCTGACCCAGATCGCCCACCACGGCGGGGTGTCGCTCACGGTGGAGGCGCACGGCGACCTGGACATCGACGAACACCACACGATGGAAGACGTGGCGATCGTGCTGGGCGAGGCCATCGACCGCGCCCTGGGGTCGAAGGCGGGCATCGGCCGCTACGGCTTCGCACTGCCGATGGACGACTGCCGGGCGCTGGTACTGCTCGACTTCGGGGGGCGCATCGACTTCGAATGGGACGCCGAATTCCGCCGCGAGCGGGTCGGGGACGTCCCGACGGAGATGTTTCGCCACTTTTTCCACTCGCTCTGCTGCGCGGCACGCTGCAACCTGCAGATTTCGGCACGCGGCGGGAACGACCACCACAAGGCTGAGGCGATCTTCAAGGCTTTCGCGCGTGCGCTGCGCATGGCCGTGGCGCGCACCGGCTTCGGATACGACATACCCAGCAGCAAAGGCATACTATGATAGCGATCACGGATTACGATACGGGCAATCTGCGTTCGGTGGCCAATGCCCTGCGGCGCATCGGCGCCGAATTTACGGTCACGTCCGACGCCGCGGTGCTGCGGCAGGCGGACAGGGTGCTCCTCCCGGGCGTGGGCGAAGCCTCGTCGGCAATGGCCAAACTCCGCGAACGGGGACTGGATGCGCTCATCCCCACCCTGACGCAGCCCGTACTGGGCATCTGCATCGGCATGCAGCTGATGTGCCTGGACAGCGAGGAGGGAGACACCCGCTGCCTGGGCATCTTCCCGGCGCACGTCGTGCGGCTGAGAGGCGGGGAAAATCCGCTGAAGATTCCCCACGTAGGCTGGGACACCGTCGGCAGGCTCCGCAGCCCGCTTTTCGACGACCTCGGCGAAGGCACCTACCTCTACTATGTCCACTCCTACGCGGCACAGGCGTGCGACGCCACGATCGCCCAAACCGACTACGGAGGGATCTTCAGCGCCGCCCTGGGGCGCGGCAATTTCTTCGGCACGCAGTTCCACCCCGAAAAGAGCGGGCGGGCGGGCGAGCGGATACTGCGCAATTTCCTAAAACTCTGATGACATGAAAATCGAAATCATACCCGCAACGGACATCATCGGCGGCGCCTGCGTGCGCCTGACGCAGGGCGACTACGGCCGCCGGACGACCTACTACCGCGACCCGCTGGAAGCGGCGCAACGCTTCGAAGAGGCGGGCATCCGCCGGCTACACATGGTCGACCTCGACGGCGCCAAGGCGTCGGAGCCCCGCAACCTCGCCGTGCTGGAACGCGTGGCGACGAAAACCACGCTCGAAGTACAGTACGGCGGCGGAATCAAAAGCCGCGGGGCACTGCGCAGCGTATTCGACGCAGGCGCCAGCCGCGCCATCTGCGGCAGCATCGCCGTGCGCGAACCGGAATCGTTCGCCGAATGGCTCGCAGAATTCGGCGGCGGGAAGCTGATCCTGGGCGCCGACATCCGCGACGGCGCGGTGGCCGTACAGGGATGGACGGAGCGATCCGAGATGACGGCGCAGGAGCTTATCGCCCGCTTCGCACCGCAGGGGCTCGCGCAGGTCATCTGCACCGACATCGCCCGCGACGGGATGCTGTGCGGCACCTCGGCGGAATTCTACGCTGGGTTGCAGGGACAGTTCCCCGGGGTGGAAATCACCGTGAGCGGCGGCATCGCCTCGATGACCGACATCGAGGCGCTCGACGGCGCGGGGCTGCGCAGCGTAATCGTCGGCAAAGCCCTCTACGAAGGACATATCACCCTCGAAGAACTGAAAAGATGCTTGCCAAACGCATAATCCCCTGCCTCGACATCCGCGAGGGACAGACCGTCAAGGGCATCAACTTCGTCGGGCTGCGCAACGTCGGCGACCCGGTGGAGCTGGGGGCGAAATACGCCGCCGAAGGGGCCGACGAACTGGTATACCTCGACATCAGCGCCACGGAAGAGGGGCGGCAGACCTTCACGGAGCTGGTCGCCCGAATCGCCGAACACATCGACATCCCGTTCACCGTGGGCGGAGGCATCGCATCGGTCGCCGACGCCGGGCGGCTGCTCGACGCCGGGGCGGACAAGGTCACCGTCAACAGCGCCGCCGTACGCGACCCTGCGCTGATCGACGCCATCGCGTCGAAATACGGGTCGCAGTTCGTCGTCGCGGCCATCGACGCGCGGATGACCGACGGCGTATGGCGCGTCACGACCCACGGCGGCAAACGCATGACCGACCGCGAGCTTTTCGCATGGGCGCACGAAGTCTGCCAGCGGGGTGCGGGCGAGCTGCTCTTCACCTCGATGGACCACGACGGCACGCGCGACGGCTACCCGTGCGAGACCTTCGCACGGCTGGCCGAGCTGCCCATCCCCATCATCGCCTCGGGCGGCGCAGGGTCGGTGCGGCACATTGCCGACGTGCTGACGCTCGGCCGTGCCGACGCGGCGCTTGCGGCCAGCATCTTCCATTACAACGAAATCCCGATCCCCGTGCTCAAACGGGAATTGTACCGGCTGAATATCAACGTAAGACAATAGACACCATGGAAATCACAGCAAAACCCTTCGAGGCGCTCGACGCCTCGAAGCAGGCCGACGGACTGATCCCCGCCATCATACAGGACGCGCGCACCCTGCGGGTGCTGATGCTCGGCTACATGAACCGGGAGGCTTACGAAAAGAGCCTTTCAGAAGGCCGCGTCACCTTTTACAGCCGCACGCGCCGCCGCCTCTGGACAAAAGGCGAAACGAGCGGCAACTACCTCGAAATCGTATCAGTCACCGCCGACTGCGACAACGACACGCTCCTCATACGTGCCATCCCCCACGGCCCGACCTGCCACACCGGGGCGGCGAGCTGCTTCGACGGGGCCGCGGCCGGGACGGAAGGTTTCATCCGCTATCTGCAGGGCGTCATCCAAAGGCGACACGCCGAGATGCCCGAGGGCTCCTACACGAGCAAACTCTTCGAGCGCGGCGTGAACAAGATCGCACAGAAAGTGGGCGAAGAGGCTGTGGAAACGGTTATCGAAGCCGTGGCAGGCAACCGCGAGGCGATGATCTACGAAGCCTCCGACCTGATATACCACCTGCTGGTGCTGCTCGAAGCCGCCGGATGCTCCATCGCCGACCTCGAAGCGGAGCTGGCGCGTCGCCACAGCTAAAAAAAGCTGCACCCCGCCCGGAAGCAAAATGGGCATGATCCCCACGGCGCAGCGCATGGAAAAGGCCGGCATGTCTCACGACATGCCGGCTCGATTATTTACCATGCCACCGTCATCCGGACGGCAGGACATTCCGTTACTTGAAGACCAATGCACACTGCATCGCCTTCTCGGCGTCGCCCGAAGCGACCTTGGAGTTGAGTACGGTTTCGTGTTTGTTGATACGCATGTTCGGCGAACTCGAGCCCTCGAACGACATGGCGGAGACGCAGCCCAGCTCCTTCATGACCTTGGCCAGGTCGAGCATCGAAACGCCGACGCTGCCCTCGACCTGCTGGCCGCAGAATGCGAAGACCTTACCCTGGGCCGTGACACCGACCGCAGCACGTGCATACGCGGGATTACCGGCATACCAGCCGCTGTTACTACCGTCGTTGCAGATCGTCTGCGCCTCGGTCAGGATATTACCGTCCCACAAAACCATCGGGATTCCGGAAACAGCCGTCTTGGCATCCCACACGGTACCGTCGCCCTGAACCCGAGCCGTGAAACTGCTGCCGTTCCTGAACGGGAACGCATAGAGTTTACCGTCGAATTTCTGCGACCAGGCCATCTTGTAGGCACCGTTGTTATCCTGCCCGATCGTAGCGAACGAATTGATGGCATGAGGATCCTGAACGAACTGTCCGTCACGGATGATGGTCTGAACTGCGGTACCGGCAGAAGATACACCGACCAGGTATACGTTCCAGCTTCCGTCCAAACTTTCGAGCTCCTGAATCGTCTTAAGATCGGAGCCGTTGCCGACAACGCCCATCGTCGACTGCGGGCCCATGATGGCGATGTAGGCGATATTATTGTCGACGCCGTTCAGCTTCGTGGTCTTATAGACCTTGATATATTTGGGCAGCGTGCCGAAACTTCCCGTCTCGTCCGTCCATCCCTGGCTCAGCAGGGGATCGGTATAGCCGGTCTGCTTGACGACATAGGTGTAGTCCGTCCCGCCGTAGGTGACCACCAGCGTCCCGTCGGCGAATTCGAGGTCGAACGTCTTGTTCTCGGGGGACTTCAGGGAAGCGCCCGGAACCAGCTCGATGTCGAAGACCATGGCATTGACATTCATGCCCGTCTTGTAAGCGATCGTGATGGTGTTACCGGCGATGACCGCCTCTTCGTTGCCCACCTTCGCGGAGAGGATCGGGTTGGGAATATCCTTGGGCTTGGCCGACATCAGGTAGGTTTCTTCGTGGAGGTAGCCCACGTTCACAACAACGCTGTAAGGGGACGTGAGGTTAACCTCGGCGGTCGCCGTGCCGGGCGTTTTGAGGATAGCACCCCAGGTCATATCGAACGTAACCGTCACCTTGGATAGGTCGGTCATGTTCTGGAACTCCCCGAACGTGATGGTCTTGTCCGCATCCGAAATGACGGCGGTGATCGTCGCATCGCCGTCGGCAGCCGTCACGGAAACGAAAGGTTGGGAGACTTCCGAGGGCCATTTTTCATCGTCGTCCGAACACGAGGCAATAAGAAATGCACCCATGCAGCACAACAACGCGGTCAACAGGGGGGGGGTAAAAAGTTTTTTCATAATCAGGTATTTTAGATTGAATAATTATGGGTTAGTTCTCCTTCGGGTATTTTAAGAAATTTATTCGGGGATAATCTCGATACAAGTAATTAATTTTACAATAGGAATGTGATACCACAAGTATCACACTTATATAATATAACAATCCATTTTAAAAATATAAATACGGCATTATTTCCACACGAATGTAGTAATAATATTTATTATTACAATGTTTTTTGAGTAAAAAAAGTTAATAAAAGAACCACCCAAAGTAATATTTTTTGGGTAATAAAATATAACTAACTGATTTCATGCGAAATAAGAAATTAATAAAATGCTCCCTCCGGGACAAAGCAAGATGCCCTCCCGGATTCGCCGGCCGCGGCAAAATAAAACAGGGCGGACGGACACAGCCGAACGGGGCGGGACAAAGGGTTGTGCGAAGATCGGTAGACGAGGAGAGGCGGGGAACAAAAAAGGGACACCTGGCGTACAAGTGTCCCTTTGTATTTTGTAGCGGGTCCGAGACTTGAACTCGGGACCTCATGATTATGAATCATGCGCTCTAACCAGCTGAGCTAACCCGCCATTGCATCAAAGCGAGTGCAAAGGTAATAGAATTTTTTATTCATGCAAAATCTTTCGGCAAAAAATCACCGGAAAATTCAGACTCCGGGGCTTTGGCACCGATTTTGCCCGCCTGTGGGCAAACAGAATGACATGCCGCTGACAGACACATCACGCAACGAAATCGCCAATTCCCTGAGCATACTCAAAGTAATTGCCGGCGTAGTCCTGCTCGCCGCGGTCTCGTGGGAAATCATCGGCGGAGACCACACCCGTTTTTCGCAGAGCTACCTGACCGTGCAGCTGGTGGTCTGCATCCTTTTCCTGTGCGATTTTTTCGTACGCTGGGCGGCGGCCGAACGTAAAGGACGCTTCTTCGGGCGGAACATTCTGTTCTTCCTGATCTCGATCCCCTACCTGAACATCCTGGCCTGGAGCGGTGCAGACCTCCCCCGCTACTGGGCCATGCTGATCGGGGTGATGCCGCTCATGCGGGCGTTCCTGGCGCTCTACGTGGTCGTGCGATGGCTCGTGGACAACAAGATCCGCCGGCTATTCACGGCCTACATCTTCACGGTCGTGGTTTTCACCTATATCTCGGCACTGGTCTTCTACGACTACGAAATATTCGTCAATGACAAACTCCACGGTTTCGGAAACGCCCTGTGGTGGGCCTGGATGAACGTCACGACCGTCGGAGCCGAGATATTCGCCGTCACGGCCATCGGCAAGGTCATCACCATCCTGCTGCCTACGCTGGGAATGATGATGTTCCCGATCTTCACCACTTATATATTACAGGAGTATACGCACAAAAAGGAGTCCGACCAATAAGACCGCCGGGCCGGGCAGCGGGTTCCCCTCCCTTGCCACAATCCCATGGGCACGGCCGGCACGCGCAAATACAAGCGGGCTGCCTGCCAAATGCAGACAGCCCGCTGTACGTATCGGGTAATTATTTCTTCTGCTCCCTGAGCAGGTCGCGGATCTCCGTCAGCAGCAACTCCTCCTTCGTGGGTGCGGGTTCGGGAGCGGGTGCCGGAGCTGCCTCCTCCTTTTTCCGCATCAGGCGGTTCATCAGTTTGACCATCAGGAAGACGCAGAACGCCAGGATCGTGAAGTCGATGCACTGCTGGATGAAGGCGCCGTAATTCCAGTAAACGGGCTCGGCAGCCGCCTTTGCAGCGGCTTCGCCGCCGCCCGTCACGACGTCGCCGACGGCATGCACGGCACTCGAAGTCATGTCCCGGAACTTCGAAATATCGAGCCGCAGCTGCGAAAAATCGGTATTGCCGATCAGCGCCCCGATCGGCGGCATCAGGATGTCGTTCACCAACGACGAGACGATTTTGCCGAATGCACCGCCGATGATTACACCGACGGCCATGTCCATCACATTCCCCTTGAGGGCGAACTCCTTGAATTCTTTTAGAAATGCCATAAGTCTGAGGTTTAATTATTTGATGGTACAAATATACTGTTTTTCAGGAAAACCGCACGAAAAAGGGCAACCGACATACAGCCGGCTGCCCATTCTTCGGACGAATGTGCCGGAGGGGATCATCCGATCTCGGCCAGTACGGCGTCGGTCGCCACGTTCTCGCCGGGCTGCACCAGCACCTGCTTCACCGTGCCGGCGTAATCGGTCGTCACGGAATTCTCCATTTTCATGGCCTCCAGGACTGCGATCTCGTCGCCGGCCTTGACCGTATCGCCCACTTTGACCTTGAGTTCGATGATGCGGCCGGGCAGCGGCGCCGTCACGGCATTGCCCGTGATGACGATCTTCTTCACCTCCTCGACTTTCTTCTCCTCGGCCTTGGGCTCGGCGGGTTTGGCCGCGGCGTAAGCCTTGACCTTCATGTCCGTGAGGAATGTCTTGGCGACCATCGGGAACAGCTCGAGCAGCAGCACTTCTTTCCCGTTGGCGGCGAGCTTCACACCTCCGGCCTCGGGCAGCTCGGGGTTGGGCTGCATCTGGTATTTCGACGTATCGTAGGGCGTCTCCTCACGCACGCCGCAGATCTTGAAGCGGAATTCGGGGTCGATCTTCACGGGCGTGTGTCCGTACTCGCCCTTGACCAGGCCGACGAACTGCGAGCTCTTGTTGGTGTACATCGGACGCCCGGCCTTCTCGTCGAGGGCGCAGTTGACGGCCTGCGCACCGACGATCTGCGAGGTCGGGGTCACCAGCGGCGGCAGGCCTGCGGCCAGGCGCACCGAGGGGATCAGCTCCATGGCGCGCGGCAGGATGTCCTCGGCCTTGAGCTGCTTGAGCTGGGCGACCATGTTCGAGTACATGCCGCCGGGTATCTCGGCCTTTTGCACCAGTTCGTTGGGAGCCGGAAACCCGAAATAGGCCTCGATCTTGCGGCAGGCGTCGATCGTAGCGTCCTCATCGTCGGCCTTGGCGGCCGCGATAGCCTTGTCGAACAGGGCGTCGATCTCGGCGGGCAGCTTGTCGGTCAGCGGGTTGAACGCCTTGGGCTCGGGTTTGTCCGCGCCGAATACCGACTGGTTGAGCTCCTTGCGGATCTCGCGCAGCTGGGTGTTGATCTTGGCCACGGCCTCCATGTTCACACCGGTATCAACGCCGAGCTTCTTGCAGAAGACGTGTACCAGCTCGATGGCCGGGGCACCCGTGCCTTCGGCGAAATACCAGCAGTTGGTATCGACGATGTCGACGCCGGCCACGATGGCCGCGAGCACCGAAGCCAGGCCGTAGCCGGGGGTACAGTGGGTATGGAAATCGACCGGAATCGAGATGTTCTTCTTGAACAGCTTGACCAGCGTGGCGACACGGCGCGGCGGGATCAGGCCCGACATGTCCTTGATGGTAATCATGTCGGCGCCCAGTGCGGCCATCTGTTTTGCCTTATCGAGGAAATAGGCATCCGTGAAGACGGGCTGCGGCTGTTTCTTGCCCATCAGGCGCTGCATGAAGGAGGGTTCGGGATATTTCGGGTCGACCGTATAACATACGGCGCAGTCGGCGATGCCGCCGTACTGCTTGACGTATTTGATCGTCGATTTCACGTTGTCCACGTCGTTCAGGGCATCGAAGATACGCATGATGCCCAGCCCGCTTTCGATCGCGTTGCGGCAGAAGCCGTCGATCACGTCGTCGGGGTAAGGCGCATAGCCGAACAGGTTACGGCCGCGCGAAAGCGCCGTGAGCTTCGACACCTTGCCCACAGCCTTGTAGATCGTCTCCAGGCGCGTCCACGGGTTCTCGTTGAGATAACGCATCACCGAGTCGGGTACGGCACCGCCCCAGACCTCCATCGCATAGAAATTTGCATCCTTGTAGAAGGGCAGGCAACGGTCTACCTGTGCCTGCGACATGCGCGTCGCAAACGAGGACTGCTGTCCGTCGCGCAACGTAAGGTCTCTGATTTTGAGATTTCTCGCCATTGTGATATTTTTGATTAAGGGTTCTTGTTGCCGCTTTTACTGTTATTCCAATAACAAAGATAATAAACAATTTGAAATTCCAACCATTTTACAGGGATTTTTCACAAAAAACACCGGAAACGGTTACTTTTCGTAAAAGCGCCCCGCCCGGAAGCGCCCGGCGGGCTATGCCTGAATATCCTGCTCGGGGACGAACAACTGCTTGTACGACGTCCCGTCGAGGTACTTCTTCTTGAAGATATTGACGCAGAAGACGAACATCTCCAGCATCAGCGGCCCGAAAATCACGCCCATGAACCCGAAGAGCGACAGCCCGATGAAAACGCCGAAGATCGTCACCAGCGGATGCGTATCGGCCATCTTCTTCTGCATGATGAACCGCACGACGTTGTCCACGTGCGTCACGACCAGCCCGCCGTAGAGGAGCAGCCCGATGGCCGGCCCCCAGTCGCCCGTCAGCGCCATGTAACCCGCAAGCGGCAGCCATATGAGCGCCGTCCCGAAGATGGGGATGATCGTTGCGAAACAGGTCAGCACGCCCCAGAACAGCGGGCTCGGGGCGTTGAAGACCAGGTAGCCCACGAACGCCACGACGCCCTGCACGACGGCCAGCAGGGGGATGCCGATGGCATTCGAACGGACGATCATGTGCACCTCGCGCATGACGCTGCTGCCCACGTCCCGGTTGAAAGGCAGTATCTCGCGGCAGTAGCCTTCCATGCGCAGGCCGCCGATGAGCATGAAATAGAGCACGAACAGCAGCACGATGATGTTGATGCCGAAATCCATGATGCTGCCCAGCACCCACTGCCCCAGCCGGGGGATCACGCCCACGAGCGACGTGATGTTCTTCTCCTGCCAGAGGTTGTATCCCGTCTTGTCGTGGATCAGCGCAGCGATGTGCTTGAGCGGCTCGACGACCGACTCGGGCGCGAGGGCGATGTCCTGCACCTGGTTGACGACCATCCAGACGATCAGGCTGATTGGCACCAGGAAACACAGCACCGCCTCGCCCAGCAGCAGCGACGCGGCCAGGCTGCGCCGCCATTTGCGGCAGGCCGTGAGGTAATGCATCTGCCGCCGGAGCAGCACGTAGATCGTCATGGCACCCAGCACCCCGCCCAAAAACGGGGTCAGCTCGATGAAGATCGTGACCCCCAGTCCGAGGATCAACACGAAAAGCGAATAACGCCAGTATAGTTCCTTGAAAGCCTGCATGCGAGTCAGCTGCACAAGGAACGTGCCGCACGTGCAAGGCAGTGCCCGTCAACAGGTTGAAAAATATTTGAACAAAATTTGCGGTGTTCTGTTGCGGCTGTGAAATATTTGGTTTAAATTTGTATAAGCAAATTATGGACGGCTTTATGGAAATAACGGTTTCCACCGGCACCCTGCATCACCGATACGGTGCGGGAGAAGGTATGCAAACCGGATATCGGCTATCGCCGGGCACGGCCGGCGATACGCAACGACGAGGGGTATCTCACACGCGGAGTATCCCTCGCAACTTTATACAAACCCCAGTATTTTATGTATCACAAAGCCTTCCCGAAAGGTTGCCGGGGGTTAAAATCCTGTGAAATTCCAACCATCCCGCCGGCGGAAGCGGAGAAATCCCCGATATTAGTGCCGCGGATCGCGACACCCAGAAATGAAGAAACCGAAATATCCATTACACTCTTTTATTTACTAATCCATTAAAAAGTATGAGAAAACATTTACAACATTTCCTCATGACGGCCGCCCTGATTCTGTTCGGAGTGTCCGCCGCTGTCGCGCAATCGGCAGTTACGGGTAAAATCGTAGATGAGACCGGCGCACCGCTGATCGGTGCCTCTGTGACCGTACCCGGCACATCGCAGGGTGTCAGCACCGACGTCGACGGCAACTTCACGCTGAAGACCGATGCCAAGGAGATCGAGATCAGCTACGTGGGCTACGTCCCGACCAAAAAACCCGTCACGGGCCCGAACGCACGCCTGGGCATCATCCAGATGGAGCCCGACGCCGTGGCATTGCAGGATGTCATCGTCATGCAGTCGGTGGCCGTGCAGCGCAAAACCCCGGTAGCCGTATCGACGGTCAACGCCGAGGAGATCAGCTACAAACTCGGCGGACAGGAGTTCCCCGAAATCCTGAAATCGACGCCGGGCGTCTACGTGACCAAGGACGGCGGCGGCTTCGGCGACTCGAAGATCAACATGCGCGGTTTCCAGGCGGCCAACGTGGCCGTGATGGTCAACGGCGTCCCCGTGAACGATATGGAGTGGGGCGGCGTATACTGGTCGAACTGGGCCGGCCTCTCGGACGTGACGCGCAGCATGCAGACCCAGCGCGGCCTGGGCGCCTCGAAAATCTCGTCTCCCTCGGTCGGCGGTTCGGTCAACATCGTGACCAACGGCATCGAGGCCAAGCAGGGCGGCACGTTCTCGTTCGGCGTAGGTAACGATGGCCTTTACAGCCTTTCGTTCAGCCTCTCGACGGGCCTCACGAAGAGCGGCTGGGCACTGTCGGTACTCGGCGCGAAGCGCTGGGGCGACGGTTACATCCAGGGAACCAACTTCGAAGGCTACAACTGGTTCGTCAACATCTCGAAGCGCATCAATGACCGCCACCAGTTGTCGCTGACCGCCTTCGGCGCCCCGCAGAAGCACGCGCAGCGCCATGCCCTCGACGACGGACTGAAGATCGAGGAGTGGCAGAAGGCCAAGAACTTCATGGGCGAAAAGGACATGTACCGCTACAACGCCGAGTACGGTTTCGACAAGAACGGCAGGCAGCGCTACTCGCACTTCAACGAATACCACAAGCCCCAGATCTCGCTGAACCACCAGTGGCAGATCGACTACAAGTCGTCGCTCTCGACGGCGCTCTACATGTCGATCGGACGCGGCAGCGGCTACTCGGGCCAGGGCCGCACCTCGGCAGACCGCAACATGTGGAAAGGTACCAACTACGGCGTGCTGAACACCACCTTCCGCAACCCCGACGGCACGTTCGCCTACGACAAGATCCAGGAGATGAACGCCGCCAGCCCCGACGGTTCGCGCATGATCATGTCGAAGAGCAACAACAACCACATGTGGTACGGACTGCTCTCGACCTACACCAACCAAATCTCCAAGTCGCTCGAACTGTCGGCCGGTATCGACGTGCGCTACTACATCGGCGAGCACAACAACGAGATCATCGACCTCTACGACGGCAAGTATTTCATCGACGACAGCAGCCGCGCCAACGTCAAGCCCGAGCAGAACGCCGCCGCGGCCGACCCCAACTGGGTGTATGAAAAACTGCAGGTCGGCGACAAGGTTTACCGCGACTACGACGGCCACGTACACCAGGAAGGCGTATTCGCCCAGCTGGAGTGGACGAAGAAAAACCTCAACGCCTTCGTATCGGGTTCGGTTTCCAACACCGGCTACTGGCGCTACGACCGCTTCTACTACGACGCCGCACACGCCGAGTCCGAGCACGTGAACTTCATCGGTTACACGGTCAAGGGCGGTGCCAACTACAACATCAACGAGAAACACAACGTATTCGCCAACCTGGGCTACATCAGCCGCGCCCCGTTCTTCTCGGGCGGCGCATTCCTGCAGAGCACCACGAGCAACGTCAAGAACCCCGACCCGCTGAACGAAAAGGTATTCTCTGCCGAGATCGGCTACGGATTCCGCTCGGGCATCCTTTCGGTCAACCTGAACGGTTACTACACGCTCTGGATGGACAAGTCGGTCGTACGTTCCAGCTCGATGGCCAACGGCGACTACGCCCGCGTGAACCTCTCGGGTGTCGACGCACGCCACATGGGCCTCGAACTGGATTTCGTCCTGCGCCCCAACCGCTGGCTGGACGTGACCGGTATGCTTTCGCTGGGCGACTGGCAGTGGGACAGCGACTCGAAGGGCTACATTTACGACACGCAGGGGCAGCCCCTGACCAAGGCTTTGGACGGCACGGTCGCCTCGGGCATCATGGCTGAAGACCACGCATGGCTCAACCTCAAACAGAAAGGCATCAAGGTCGGCGGTTCGGCTCAGACCACCGGAGCCCTCGGCGTCACGGTTCGCCCGATGAAGGGACTGCGCGTCAGCGCCGACTGGAACGCCTACGGCAACAACTACGCCGACTTCTACATCGGTTCGAACACCAGCCTTAACGGCAACTCGACCGTCGACGTGAAAGACCCGTGGAAGATTCCGTGGGGACACCAGCTCGACCTCTCGGCCAGCTACGCCTTCAAGATCGGCAACGTACGCGCCACGATCTACGGCAACGTGAACAACGTCTACGACTACAACTACATCATGGACGCGCAGTGCGCCGCAGCCGACGAAGGTATCTGGCAGAACGTATATGCCGTCATGTACTCGTTCGGTCGCACCTATACAGTAAGACTGAAAATTAACTTCTAATTACAGCGAACCATATGAACAAGCATATTGTAAAATACCTTCTGGCCCTTGCGACGATAGCATTCGTGGGGGGGGGTTGTAATGTCGACGATTACAACGAGGAGTATCTGGACGGGTTCAACCCCGACAAGGAGATCACCGACGTCCAGGTGCTGAAATACACGATGACCGACGCCGACTACGCCAGCGTCGCGTCGAACGCCGCCAACAAGGCGATCGCCGAAGCCGCAGGGCCCGATGCAGTGGCAGCCCTGGCCGCCGTAGGCACTGCAAAATGTTTCTCCGAAGCCGCTTCCGCCACGACGTACCTGCCCGCCTTCCTGGCTGCAGGTTACGACAGCTACCTCTCGAACGGCTCGACTGTCACCGTTACCTATAAGAACCAGCGCGGCGAGATATCCGAGGCCATCACCGGCATCGCTTCCGCCTCGACCTACGAGCTCAAGGCCGCCGACTACGAGGTAGCCTGGGGCGAGGATATCACGGCCGACTACTTTACACCCGGTAAGCCGGCAGCCAACTACCTGCCGCGCATCCTCAAGGAGGCCGTCAAGAACGCCGAGGCCGGCGACTACGTCATCGCCGAATACGCCTATTCCGAGCAGGAGCCTTCGACCGGAGGCGGCGAAATCCCCGAGACCATCAACAAGATCAGCGAAATCATTGCCCCCGGCGACTATACCGTGCAGGGCACCGTTTCGGCTGCCTATGCCCGCGGCTTTATCGTCGACGACACCACGGGGGCTATTCTGGTATATCTGAACGCCCCGTCGAACTACTCGCTAGGCGATGTAGTGAAGGTCAAGGGTGCCGTTACGGAATACAACAGCGGCATGCAATTCGGCAACACGGCCGAGATCACGCTCGTGGAGAAAACCAAGAATTTCGCCTTCCCCACGGCACAGGCCATGTCGGGCAGCGAGCTCGACGCCTACCTGACCGCAACGTCGATCAAATTCGTCAGCCTGACGGGTACGCTCTCGATCAGCGGCAACTATTACAACCTCAAGGTGGACGGTGCCGCGACGGCCACCGGCAGCCTCTCCTTCCCCAACAAGGGGCAGATCGACGAGAGCCTGGACGGTAAGAAGGTCACCGCGACCGGTTACCTCTTCTCCGTCAGCAAGAGCGGCGACGCACCCAAATTCGCCAACATGATGGTCGCCACGATCACCGAGGAGGGTTCGCAGCCCGCATTCACGCCCGTGGGCGTCGTCGCATCGGCCGATCCCGGCACGTTCAGCGTGAAGGGACAGATCGCAGCGACCTACAAGCGCGGCTTCCTCATCAACGACGGCACAGGGTCGATCCTCATCTATACCAATGCCGACCCGACCGGAACCTATGCCATCGGCGATCTGGTCAGCGTGGAAGGTACCACTTCGGCTTATGCCGGGCTGAACCAGTACCCCGCGGCATCGACCGTCACCAAACTCAATACCGAGGCCAATAAGTTCACCTACCCCGCGATCCGCGAAATGGACGGTACCGACATGGACGGTTACCTGACGCTGACCACGGCGCAGTACGTGCGTTACACGGGTACGCTGAAAATCGACGGCAACTACTACAACGTCATCAACGACGAAGCGCTGACGGCACAAGGCAGCCTCTCGTATGTCCTGGACGGCGCCGTAGACCCAGCACTCGACGGACAGGAAGTCGTCGTGGAAGGCTATGCGATCGGCGTATCGGGCAGCAAGTTCCTCAATACGATGGTCACTTCTGTCAAGCCGGCAGCCAATGCTTCGGCAGCTTCCTTCGGCATGACCCGCGCCGCGGTGACCAAGAACCGCTATGCGATTTACACCTTCGACGGCACGTCGTGGGCAGCCGCAGAAAACACCACGATGGTCAACCCCGAGGACTACACGCAGATGGGCGCCACCAATCCCAACTTCAGTTCGTCGTTCTCGCAGGACACCTACCTGCCCCTCTACCTGAAGTACAAATATCCCTACGCCCTGGCCGAGGAGAAGATGAACGTGGCATACCACTTCTACGACTCGACGGACAAGGTGACCCTGCTCTTCGCCGACGAGTACACTTACGACGGTGCGGACTGGATCAAGACCGAGGACACAGAGACGCTCGACGGCCCGTTCAAGAAGGTCAGCGGCAAATGGAACTTCGACCCCAGCATGACGCTCGTCGTGGCCCCCGACCGCAGCGCTTACAGCAAGAGCTTCTACCAGGCTTGCGTGGACTGGGTACTCCAGAACAAGGACGCCGCCTATACGACGGATAACCGTAGCGGGAGCCGCCTCACGGATTCGGAATATTACAGCGGTTGCGCGGCAAGCTACACCAACCTGAACTGGCGTATCAACACGCTTCCGAAATACTACTGGAGCGAAGCCGGTGAAGACATATCGGCCTACGACAACTGGGGGTCGGAAGACAAGGATGCCATGCGCGCATCGTACCAGGCATTCTACGACGAAGTAGAGAAGCGTTTCGGCGAGGTAATGTCCGCCGCCCTGGGTACGCTCTACCCCGATGTCAAGATGATTTCCGGCATCGACGTGATCTACACCGTACAGATGATGCTCTACACGCAGCACATCGGCTCGGGCACGGGCAAGGTGACGCACGCATTCGAATTCAAACTCGTCGACACCGGCAAGTTCGAATACGTACGCATGTACGCACTCTCGCCGGAGTATGAACTGATGAAGGATGCCAACTTCGAATAACGGAATCCGATCCAAAGCAAAGGGCCGCTCGCAATGAGCGGCCCTTTTTATTTTTCAATCGTCGGACGGATCGGATCACGGGACAGGGAAAACTGCTGCAAAAGAGGAAGCCGACGATTCGTGCGGGCGGAGCGAACGGCCTGCGGGTACGGCTATACGGACGGAGTACCCGGATATGGTCTTGACGCGCTACCCTACTTTCGGGGCAGCAGCCGACGGCGCAGCAGGTCGCAGGTTGCGGCCGGCGCCGAATGGTCGAACAGCTGCCCGCGGATACCCAGCGCCGCTGCGGCGGCAATATTGGCCGGGCGGTCATCGATAAAGAGCGTCTGCGCAGGATCGAGTCCGTAACGGCCGAGCAGTCGCCGGTAGATTTCCGGCTCGGGTTTCACCACGCCCTCCTCGCAGGAGACCACCTCACCGTCGAAAAGCCCGTAGACGGGGAAACGGCGCAGGAAGTCGATGAACTCGCGCGACATGTTCGAAAGCACATACAACTTGTAGCCGGCGGCCTTCAGGTCGCGGACAAGCTGCTCGGTGGGCTTCACGGGTTCCTGCATGTCGATCGACAGACGCAGGTACTCCTCGCATTTCGCGCGCGGGCAGGCATTGATCCCGGAAAGGATGCCGGTCACCTCGTCGAGCGTCGACACCCCGCGGTCGTAGTCCTCCCAGAAAGCCGGCATGGGCTCCGAACGGATGAAACTGAAAAAGTCGTGGAATTCTTGCGTACACTTGCTTCTGTCGCGGGCAAAAAGCACTCCGCCCAGGTCGAAAACGATATTTTCCATGGGGCAAAGATAGCCATTTTTTCGTTTGGTTCATGATTTGCAGGCTGGCGCATAACAAAAACTCCGATTATGAACTATGGCATAAGCATCCTCTTCCGCGCCATTCCCCTTGCGATGGCAGCCTTCTGTTTCGCTTACGGCGCCTACGTTTTCGCCGCCGGCGACGACCCCTCGCGGCTCACGGCAGGCCCCGTGCTCTTTTTCCTGGGCTCGATCTGCATCGCGCTTTACTGTACCGCCGCCACCATCATCCGCCAGATCATCGGCACCTATACCGCCGCCGCGAAATACCTTTTCCCGGCCATCGGCTATGCGGTCGCCGCCATGACGGTCATCTGCGGGCTTTTCATCATCCAGTCGCACATGACCGGGGCGTTCGTCACGGGGCATGTCGTCTGCGGGCTGGGGTTCATCACAGCGTGCGTCTCGACGGCGGCCACCTCCTCGACGCGGTTCAGCCTGATCCCCAAGAACTCGGGTGACAGCACCTTCTCGGTCAACCCCGCAGGCTTCACCCGCGGGCAGAGTTCGCTGCTGATCTTCATCGTGTCGGCCATAGCCGCCGGGGCATGGGTGTGGTGCATCCTGCTCTTCGCGCTGGGAACGCTCCCGGCGCATATCGTGGCGGGAAGCGTCATGTTCGGCATCGCCTGCGTCTGTACGTCGCTCATCGCGCTGGTGGCCAGCATCGCACGCCAGGCACGGGGCAGCTATACGATGGAAGAACGCCGCCGGTGGATGGGGCTGGTGCTCGCGATGGGCGGCCTGGCCTTCGTGCTGGGGCTGATCCTCCTCTTCACGCTCCGGGGCGAGGCGATCAGCTTCGTGGGCTTCGTGCTCATAGGGCTGGCACTGATCTGCTGGAGCATATCGAGCAAGGTCATCCTGCTGGCAAAGATCTGGCACGCCGATTTCCCGCTGGCCAACCGCATCCCGATCATCCCGGTGCTTACGGCGCTGGCCTGCCTCTTCCTCGCGGCATTCCTCTACGAGGCGGCGCTCTCCGAACCCAAATATTTCGTCCCCGCACGCGTCCTGACGGGTTTCGGAGCCATCTGCTTCACGCTCTACTCCATCGTCTCGATCCTCGAAAGCGGCGCGAGCAAGAAATAGCCCCGCTGCAAGGCCATAAAAAAAGCCACCTTCCCCGGGTGGCTTTTCTTATTGCCTTTATCGTCACATGGGTCAGAACAGGTGGCAAGCCACCGTCAGCCCGGCCATGACGATGGAAACCATCGACATCAGCTTGATAAGGATGTTAAGCGACGGGCCCGAAGTGTCCTTGAACGGGTCGCCGACGGTATCGCCCACCACGGTGGCCTTGTGGCATTCGGAGCCTTTGCCGCCGAAATGCCCCTCCTCGACCATCTTCTTGGCATTGTCCCACGCGCCGCCCGCATTGGCCATGAACACGGCCAGCACGAAACCCGAGCTGAGGCCGCCGACCAGCAGGCCCATCACGCCGGCCACGCCAAACACGAGACCGACGGCTACCGGCACGACGATGGCCAGCAGGCTGGGGAACATCATCTCGCGCTGTGCGCCGCGGGTCGAAATCTCCACGCAGCGGGCATAGTCCGGCGTGCCTTCGCCCGTGAGGATGCCCTTGATCTCGCGGAACTGGCGGCGCACCTCGTTCACCATGCTCTCGGCGGCACGTCCCACGGCGTTCATCGTCAGGCCGCAGAACAGGAACGACATCATGGCGCCGATGAAGATGCCGATCAGCACCGTCGGGTTCATCAGCGTGACCTGGTAATACTCCATGAAATCGAGGATCGAAGCCTTCTCGACCAGCTGCGAGGTGCCGTTGGGCAGGTCAAGCATCGTGATGCCGTTGTGCAGCAACCCGATACGGATCTCCTCGATGTAGGATGCCAGCAGTGCCAGTGCGGTCAGCGCCGCGGATCCGATGGCGAAGCCCTTGCCCGTGGCAGCGGTCGTATTGCCCAGCGCGTCCAGCGCATCGGTGCGCTTGCGCACCTCGGGGCCGAGGCCGCTCATTTCGGCATTGCCGCCCGCATTGTCAGCGATCGGGCCGTAGGCGTCCGTGGCGAGCGTGATGCCCAGCGTCGAGAGCATACCGACGGCGGCGATGCCGATGCCGTAGAGCCCCAGCGACATATTCATCGGAGCCATCATATTCTCCATGTCGAAGCCGATGGCGCACAGATAGGCGAGGATAATCGCGGCACCGATCGTCAGGACGGGGATGGCCGTCGAGATCATGCCCGACCCGACCCCGGCGATGATGACCGTGGCCGGCCCGGTCTGGGCGCTTCCGGCGATCTTCTGCGTCGGTTTATAGGAGTGCGAAGTGTAATATTCGGTAGCCTGCCCGATGATGATACCGGCGACGAGCCCCGTGATGACCGAGCACGACAGCCCGAGCCAGTTCTGGATACCCAGCAGGTAGAGGATGCCGAACGTCGCGCCGGCAATCAGCAGCGAACTGAAATTGACACCCACGCCCAGCGAGCGGAGCAGCTCGCGCATCGAGGCGCCCTCACGGGTTCGCACGAGGAAGATGCCGATGATCGAGAGCACGATCCCCACGGCCGCGATCAGCATCGGCGCCAGCACGGCCTTGAGCTGCATCGCCATGCCGTCGGCCGTGGCGAACGCCGCCGCGCCCAGCGCCGCCGTGGCGAGCACCGAACCGCAATAGCTCTCGTAGAGGTCGGCGCCCATACCGGCCACGTCGCCTACGTTGTCGCCCACGTTGTCGGCGATGGTCGCGGGGTTGCGCGGATCGTCCTCCGGGATCCCCGCCTCGACCTTACCCACCAGGTCGGCACCCACGTCGGCCGCCTTGGTATAGATACCGCCGCCGACACGTGCGAAGAGGGCCTGCGTCGAGGCGCCCATGCCGAAGGTCAGCATCGTCGTGGTGATGACCACGAGTTTCTGCGGCCCCGACACCTCCACGAAGCGTTCGAGGATAATATACCAGAACGAGATGTCCAGCAGCCCGAGCCCCACGACCACGAGCCCCATCACGGCGCCGCTGCGGAAGGCGACCTTCAGGCCGCGGTCGAGCGACTGGCGTGCGGCGTTGGCCGTACGCGCCGAGGCGTAGGTCGCCGTCTTCATGCCGAAATAGCCGGCAAGCCCCGAGAAGAAACCGCCCGTCAGGAAGGCGAAGGGCACCCAGGGGTTCTGTACCCCGGCGCCGTAGGCCAGGTAGGCGAAGAACAGCGCCAGGATGATGAATACGATCAGTACGACCTTGTACTGCTGGCGCAGGTAGGCCATGGCGCCCTTGCGCACGTGCTCGGCGATCTCGCGCATGCGCGGGGTACCTTCGTCCTCGCGCTTCATCCTGCGGTAAAATGCCCAGGCTACGGCCAGGGCAATGACAGCGGCGGCGGGGACGATCCAGAAAATCAATGGAATGTTCATTTCGATAGAATTAAGGTTTTTGGAGTTTGTCGAATCGGTTATTAGTACAAATATAATAATTTATCCCGAAAAGTGTACATTTCCGGACGGGCCGATATGCAACACAAAAAATCCCGGCAGCTCCGCACTCCCCGCCCTGCGGAAACGACAAACGGAAAGGAGCGAAGCCTTCGAAACACTTCGAATCTTCGCCCCTTCCCGTTTATGCGCCTGCGGCGTTCAGCGGATCACCGCACCGCTACGAGCCGAAGTTGTCGTAGATAATATATTATATACAATGTAAATCAAACACTTAGGTTATATCTTGGGAAATCAGGTAACAAACGAGTAACAAAAAGCATAAAACAGCCCCTTTGCTACACAAATCTCGCACAACAAATATACTCAATTTTTATTATATACATATTGTGCAGCTTGTTGCTCTACCTCCTCATCCGTAGACACTCTAATTTGAAGCATCCAGTTTTCTAATTCTTTTTTGTTAAAGTAGGTTGATTTGCCTTTTTTATAATGAGGAACTTGTTTTTTACTGACGAGACAATATAAGCGAGATTTTGACAACCCGGTAAGTAAAGCTGCATCATCCATATTTAAGGCGCTTTTAGCTCCCAACAATAGATACTGCTTTATACTCTTTAATTCTTCATAAATATCTTGTTCCATATCCACCTAATTATTTAAAATGGCAACTCCTGCTGCCGTCCGTCAATATGATTTCTTTCCTTTGTTTTAAACCTCCGCCACGAAATAGGCGGATTCGGTTCCCTATATTTTCCCCGCGTGGCTCGGCGCCTGTCACGCTGCGCCCGCAAAAACTGGAGCTTCCTCTTCGCTTGATTGATCCGATGATTGCGTATGCCGTGTATAATTATCATCAGTTCTTCCCGGCTGAGTTCATTTGTCCATACCGTATAGTCGGCGATAGTTGGCCGCCCTTCCGTCCTTCTCCCCATTTGCTTTAATCGAAATAAGTTGCTACCTTTGGAGTGATGTGTCAAAGGTGGGGCTTGAGAGCGCCACAAACGCAAAGGGCTCCGGATCAGGGACCCCTTTACATTGCCGGCTTGATTCCGGTAAAGGCGATCATAACTATTATTGCCAGTATTACGACCAGCCAAACTATTATGGTTGTAGGCCTTTCATTATATTGCTTTTTCATAATTTCTTCTCCGTTTTCTCCAGCTCTTCAAGGAGGGCATCGGCGAAGTCGATAGCCTGACGAGCAATCAGTGTTTCAGCTGGTATGTTTGCGCACTCACCTTTAGCCTGCCAGCCATCAGAGACAAGCACAGGAAACGCAGCTGCCATCATCTGCCCCGCATACACCCTCCGCCAGTACTCCCGATCAGTTGTTAAGTTTTGCTTAATAACTGGATCAACCTTTTCGAGCTTATCCTCGATATGGTTCCCGTACTCCCCCTGCGCCAGCTTCTCGGCATAGTCGTCGTCGCGCATCATCAGGTCGGAAGCGTCTTTGAAATCTTCAATGATTTCACCTCGTTCTGTCCATGAGGCGCTTTGCTCCCAATCGCCCATATCAATTAAGGCCAATATGGGCTTCCTGCCGCACCCTTTGCAGTCAAATGCGATAATTCGCGCATTCCTCCCGTCTCTCGTACACACCGCCGCGCCTGCTTTGGCGGCTGCTAAATCGAAATTCTTCATAGCTATTCTGTTTTTAAGTTTCTCATAACGGTTTCCACATCCACACAAAGGCCCGGTCATCATAATCGGCATAATCTTCATACCCCCGGCGTTTATACCAGTCGTGCATCCATGCAGACCTATCTGCCCATAAAGCGCATGAATCACAGCCTAACCCGCGAGCAATATTCTCCAACGTGGTCAATAGTTCATTTCCATGGCCTTTTCGTCGTTCACTCGGGTCTACCTCTACGTTCCTGAACGCGGCGATGGATTGTCCTCTATATCGGTATATAACCGCTTTGCAGCAACCGTGCAGGGTTACATGCAATTCCAAGTCAAGCATGTTTTTCATCCTTTGTAATTTTTATATACTCGTCAGCCCCAATGATACCCCGGCGGCGCAAACGTTTGATGAAGTTCTTCATGTTCAACGCCTGTTCATAGTAGCAGTCCTTTTCGACCTTCACGTCTGATTTGACATGCCGCACAACCGTATCTGTATCCGGATCGTATTGGTATGTTATATCAGCTCGCATTTCCACTTTACAAGCTTCCCGAGTAGTCGTGTTAAACTTGTAGAGGGTGTGGCCGGGAATCTTCGTCAGCCGACCGATCAGTTTATATTCGTTCTGTTTCTTCTCGACGGCTTCGATCTGCGCCTTACAAATCTTCTCGTTCGTGATGCCGTCGTGTGGGGTTAGAATATCCATAGTTATTTCAGTTTTTCGAGATTTTGCGAGAATCTCGATATTTCAACAATTCGAACTCGAATTGTACCACTTCGGTTTTGGGAATCTTGTAGTGAAGGTTATTTCATTCACTTCCTCGCATTCGATCATATAAGCCTCCGGCCATAGCCCCTTTATTTGCTCGACATTTTCGGCATAGGCGACAATAACGAAAGCGTCGACGCTTTCGCCCGTACACCAATACGGATACTTGATCGGCCATTTAACTGGCCGATAATCGTTACCGCAATCTTTGAATTTGATATAGAATCTTGCTCGTATCATTTCTCCCTCTTTTTGAAATGTTCGATAATCTCCTCAACCGTGGCCTTACGGGCGGGGATACCGACCCGATGCTCCAGCAAGCATTTTTCGAAGCTCCCAATGGGTGCATACAGCCCTTGGTTTACCCATGCCTTCGCTTCCTCCGCGATAAACCACTGCTCGCGGTCGTTCTCGTCGTTCATCGCCGCCAGTGCCTTAAACAGCTCGATATTCTCGCCGCAGTCTATGGCAGGGTATCCTTTGGCAACATTTTCAGCCTTGAACTGGTCGATGGAATATCGGGTTTCCTCGTCGTAGTCGCAGATCCCGTGCACCTCGTAAGCGATTTTAAGCCGATCAATCCCTCTGCAATGCAGGGTGTTACAGCCGTCAAATAGGCAGCAGGAGCATACGTAATACCCGATTCCCTTCAGCCATTCGGTCAGCTCCTTTCGCTTTTCCGCATCCTCGACACGGACAAAGCATGGGGTTGTAAATTTCATACTATTTCACCAATTCAAATTCGTAAACCACCACCCACGGGTTCCGATCCCACGTTCCACGGCCGGATACCTTGTCGATTAGTGCGGCGAAGGCCTTGCGGGGAGTGTCAAATTCAACGGCTGTTCCCTTTTTCTCGTCGACAAACCCATACGTGGTGGTATCTGTGGATTCGTACCACGATTCGATAATGCCCTCGCGAAAACAGTCATCGTGCGAAATGCTCTGCAACTGCTCGCACTTGATTCCGGTGATGCGGATTTGGTGGGGCATCAAATCGGCTCGCACAAACAGTTTGTTTCGCCAGCCAGGTGTTCTATCCGCGCCATATACAGGAATGTCACATCTTGGCGAAAACGCATGGTAATAACTTTGCGCCACGGCCACGACCTCGCCGACCTTGTAGCGGCATTTATGGCGAAAAATTTCAATTCCTTGACAGCACATTACGATACAGCCAGTGGCTTCCTCATAGGTGAAGTCTTCGGCCGAGGTCGCAGCCCGTTGAAATTGTTCACCTCCCTCGATGCGGCGCGTATTGTTTTTTATATAGTCAATGACCGCATCCGTCAGTCCATAGCGGTCGTTAAACATTATCTTCTGCATGGTTATTCAGTTTTAAGTAATTCCGGGGTGTCGTGGATATTACCTATTTTCGTAAATGAACAACACCAAATTTCCTCAGGTTCATTGTTCGCATCTACAAAACAGAACATCCGATCTCGATAGGCAATTACGCTACGCCTATTGATTTTCATGAGATTTTCCCATTCTACTATATCTCCCTCCCAAACATCCGTGCCGTTATTGTCTTTCAGCCCAATATACTCGCCGACGGTAGTGGGATCAACTTCATATAATCCTGTAAAGGTCTTGATAAATATCCGGCCTGCGTCTGCGCCGTAGCAATGAATCAGGTCTCCATAAACCCACTTGTCGTTATCTATACGCTTGCCTCTGAATTAACTCTCTCGCATAACTATTCTTGTTTGAGGTTGTTAATTCTGTCGATCTCGACCTTCAAATTCATCTCTGCACTACGCACATCCCGTTGCAATTCCTCCAGCCGAGCTATTTGCTCCTCGTCCATCCGCGGGCATCCCCGCAGCCAGCTGTCGTAATTCGGGGTGTTCAGTTTGCCGTCACAAATCCCTCCGACACGCATACAGTAGTCGTAGTACTTGATGTATTCCTCCTTCGGAGCGTCTCGGTCGATGTCCGTCAGCATATCGGCCATGCTCACGAATAGATCGCCGACCTCTGCAATTCCTCCGGGGTCGTTACCTGTCCACGCAGCCGGCTCATAATCGTAGCCGTGCTTCTCGCAAAAAGCAGCCAGATAGGCGTTGCAGGCCGCATTGTAATTCAGTCTCAGTTCCTCGCGTGACATTCCATTTGCCGTGAATATCTTGCTTTCCCTTTCTGCGATCATCTCAATTCCTGTTTTCATTTTTTCTTTCTCGTGTTGAATTTTACCATCAATTTGTTCGCGTTTCGCACATGCTTGCGCATGTATTTAGCGAAATCTTCGTCTGCCGATTCAACCCCTCCCTCTGCCATTGCAATTACCTCGGCAAGGGCTTGAAATTCGTCATACGTCATAAACACATAGCCGCCTTTAGGTTTTGTGTGGTTCATCTTCTCTTCCACAGTAGTTTGGTTTTAATGACTTAATCATTTTCGTCGTTATCGTCATCGGGATAGCTCACATCCTCATAGTCCACGCAGAAGTCAATGATGTCCCGTCCCTCGTCAAACATTCCTTCGTCCCGGCACTGCTCGTATTTCCGGCAGTTATAGCAATAACAGTCGTTTATCGGTCTGTTGGTTTTCATCACTCATACGGGTTTGTGGGTAAATCGTGAACGCTTACGGCCAGCCCGGCGTCCGCCGCCGTTGATCCACATGTCATCAAATGCCTCCACTGCTTTCCGTCGCATCCGCTCCTCGGCTTCCTGCTCGGCAAGCTCGGCTGTGTGGGTCATTGCCAATCTCAACCGCCTTTCAACGTGGTCAGGCATATCAACTGTAAGGTTGTTTATGCACCCGTCGATAAATTCCCTTGCTTTTTCGCTTTTCATGGTTAGGATGTTTTAGTGTAACGCCCACGTCTTGTGCATTGCAGCGATCAGGTCTATATACCCTTTGTATTCCTCCATCTGCTCGGGACTATAGCCTTCGGCCTCGCCAATTTTTCGGAAATGCTTCTGCCACTCGGAAATGGTGTAGCGTTTGCAGCCTATTTGAATAACATCCTCACCCCAATAGGATACTGTATGACGAGATGCGCTGATAAATAGCGATTTCGGAACATCGCACTCGTCGCCCAGTTTGCACACGTCGCCCAGTTTGCACCCGTCGCCCAGTTTGCACCCGTAGCCCAGTTTGCACCCGTAGCCCAGTTTGCACCCGTAGCCCAGTTTGATATTGCGCGCCTCAAATTCGGAGGATAATTCAGAAAGTTCATTGTACTGAAAGGGTGTCCAGCCTTTGTCTGAAACCCAGAGATAAAGTGTTTTCATGGTTAGTTATCTTTTGTGTTTTACTTTCCGATTTGGTATGCAGGAAATCCAGCCCCAGAACGGTATGCGCCGCTTCAAGTAGTCCGGATCATCCTCATGGTTGTACGCCTCGGTCTCGAAGCAGGTGTAGTAGTACGCGCCCGGATAAGGCGGGATAATCACTTCGATCAGCCACGAAATGCCGTAGCAAATCCATCCGGCGAAGAGAATGCCGACCACCGTAAGCACCCAGCCCCACCACGCGAACGAGTAGCTGATGGCGACGGGCAGGAGGATTGCCGCGGACAGCACGGCCAGTTCGATCTGCTGGGCGCAGTGGATTCCTTCATGGCGGCGCGTAGTCTCGTCCATGCTCCACGCCATCGGCTTCCGGGTAAAAGACCACAAAAGCCATGTTACCCAGTTAAACCCCTTGAACGGGATCAACTTGTTGTGAACTTCGATAGGTAGTTTCATCACAGGTTCAATTCATAGCCGTTAGACACTATCCACTCAATACGGTTGCACAGAAGTTCTATCAGGTTATCGCCCATTTCATCCCCAATATTATCGGCTTCTAATGGGGTAAGTACGGGGGTGTAACAGAATCTCCATCCACCGCCAACCACTGCTTTCAGTGTCAGTTCGTAAGTGTTGTGGGCGTCCTGAATCACATTCGGAAGCACCTTTCCCAGCTGGTCGGCGACAGTAAAGGCGGGGATATATCCATCGGGAAACTTTTGATGTAGAATAGCTTTTGTTTCAGCATCAGTTTTCCATATCTTGAGATTGTAGGTACTTCTCCCTGTTGCAATCCATGCCATGCTCGCCTTCTCCGCGGGCACTCCCAGATCGATCAGCCGCTTCGACTGCTCGATGCTCGTTACTTGGTTTTTCATCAATAATTTTTTTATTAATAATTTAACGTTAAATTCATTACGTGGCAGAGCGCTTTAACATTAATTGTTTATTGTATTTCATAAGCCCGACATATGCCTCATGTTTACTGGTTGAAGTCTTGATTCTTTTCGGAATATCTCCTTTGCTCCTCGACCCGACAAATGCACTGTATTGCCAGTAAGTATACCTACGGTCTTTCAACTTGTAGCTATGTATCCATCCGCTCACCCACCCCGATTTAGGCGTCACGTAAAAACCGTTGTTTACAGGGACGATGAAATCGTCGCAACGTGTATTGCAGCTCACCTCACGAAGCCGGGCGTAATCCTCGTCAGACATCCCATCATAGGAGGACTCTGCATATTCCGGCACATCTTCATACTGTGAATCTATATCGAAAAGATCACGCTTTGCACGCTTTGCATCGCAAGCGTGAGATTTGATCTCGCAAACAACGAAATTCTTGATATACAAGGCATCGGTCATTCGCAGGTCGGTTTTTAACAACAACTCGACAAGAGCATTGTGAAGAATATCATCGGCCCAAGACGCCATTCCCATCTGAAAACACTTCCATTTAGCGAAATTACGCCAGTATGTGTAGTATTTTTCGATGGCGTAGCGTACCGATTCGTGTCTCATAATTTTAATTAGAAAAATCCCTTCATTGACCGATTAATGCAATCTGACTTGGTCGCGGTAGTGGGATGTACGTACAAGTTCATTGTGATCGACACATCCGAGTGCCCCATGATCTTACTGACTGCCGTGACTTCGGCACCGTTTTCAATCAGCCGCGTGGCGAAAGTATGCCTGAGCCCGTGGAACTTGATACAACGCCCTAATTTCACCTTATTCAGTATGAAATCCCGATAGTAGTTTCGATATGTGCGCGGCTCGCTCAGATGAGCGCAGCCGGAAATTACGAAATAATCATCATTAGCGACACTTCTGTATTTTTTCAAAATGCCGTACAAATCTCGCTGAATAGGAATGTCGCGGTTTGAATCAATCGTTTTGGGCTTACTGAATTCGATGTGCGTTTGGGATCGACCTTCGGAAACTTCGTAGATACGGTTGACAGTGCTTCGCACTTTGATAAGTCGATTCTCAAGATCGACGTTCTCCCATTTAAGCGCGCATAACTCCCCGATACGCATCCCGGTACACAGCGCCATCAATATCCCCAAATTACGCGGCTCCGGATTGGATATTACATATTGCACAATCTTTTTTTGCTCTTCCGTCGTATATGTTTCGATGGCTTTGGTTTCGTCAATGTTCCGTGACGGATATTTAAGGTTAAATTTCCGATACGGCACTAAATCCATATCCGCTCCATGACGCAAAATCATTTTCACTACGATCATAGTGTCCTGCGCCGATTTTATGGATAATCCGCTACTTATCAGCTCATTCAAGAACGCCTGTAAAGTGTGTGTTTTAATATCTCCAATATCCATCGCTCCTAAAGCAGGCAAGATGCGATTACGGAGGGATAATTCGTAAACGCTGATAGTGCTGCGCTTTACGTAGAGGCCCTTGGTTGATTTCCATATTTCATATAACTCGTAGAATGTCATAGCGATTCAGATTTTATCAAAAAGGCCGGGCTGTGGATTTTCCGAAGGACGCCCGTACCGATACCCTAATATGCTGTCATCTCGAACTATGTCCGAAAAGGCCAGTGCGTCGTCTCTCTCATTGAGAAGTACATAGCGGGCTTTGGCCGAATTTTCCAAAACGTCGCCATGAAAGACTTCGCCCATAATACCGCGTATGGAGAGGTTGAAAAGCAAGAGCGGTATGGAACGATCCGTAAGCTCCCAGCAACTCACAATACAGGTAGAGGGCTTGAATCGCCACGGAAATTTTGTGCTCGCCTTATTCCACCAGTAGGCTATAAGCAAGCCGCCTGTACCTGCCGTAGGCTCATGCACAATACCATCTGTCCCCGTAAGTATGGCGCAGATATCAGGCACTTCACGAGGTGTAAAATACTGCTTATTATCCTTTCGTTTGGCCAGTTCTTCCATGTATATATCCAGAAACCAGTCATAAGACAAGTCGCTGCCATGTAGCTTTATCGCCTCCCGGTAGATTTCATCGCGTTTGGATTTATCGCCTGTAATAATTTGCATAACGCGATTCGGCAAGTTGAGAATATCATCAAAGCCGAGAAAGGATTCCCATTCGGTTATATTCATAGTTATCGTTCGTTAAAGGTTAACTGAGGGGACTGGCGTGACTGTAAAACTTATCTGCCAAATACTAAAATGGCGGCATCTCTTGAGTGCTCCGAGGTATTCCCCAGCCACTTCGTAAGAGCTTTGAATTGTGCTGCGGATAGTTTAGTACGATTATTCTTAGGAGCAATCATCCGATATTGCAGGCCTTGCTCCTTGCACCAACCCTCCCAAATTGATGCATCTCGACAAACGCTTCCGGCTCCCTTCAGGCGCTCTCGTCCCGTATTGCCAAACCATTTGCGTTGGCGAGCATCTTCGATGAACAGTCGAATACTATCTTTGCCCCGAATGTCGGAGATCATTTTCACGCGCTCCATTGCCTGGGTGATCGTCATGGTACTCACTTCCGCGAGGTATTTTGTGTCCGAATGCCATACCGCGAAGCCTGTATGTACTCCCGTATCAATGCCTATGTACGTCATAGTTCGTTCATAGATTAAAAAGCCATCCTATCTCTTTCCACTCCTCGGCGGTCAGCAGCTCGCCCCGGCGTTCCCGCTCGGCGCGCTCCTCCTCCCTCTTTAGCTTCTCGGTTTTTTGACGGTCGCGTTCGATGCGTGCCAGTCGGTCGGCTCGATATTCGAGAAACACCTGCAACGCCTCAGTGATGACAAGCGGATCTACCGTGCCGTAGAAATGCCCGTAATGCCCCGCCTTGAAACGCTGGAAAAAGAGCATCAACTCCGAGAGTTTCAGATAACCGAAGTTGTCTGCTATGACTGCAGCCACTGCGTCGGTGATACGAGAAAACTCCTCCTTGCCTTTCACGCCGCAGAAGTTCACGAGGTCGGTTAGCTGAATATCCAACCACGAATCGAGCACATCCCCACCGTAGGCTTTCCGCACCTGACGCAGGGAAGGCGCATCCCCCGTGAAGCAACGGTCGATATTCGCGGCGCAATAGCGCTGCACGCCGGGGTTAAAACACTTAAGCATCACCGCCGCCGTCCGTCCCCATTTCCCGCGCCATTGTGCGAGCAAGGCGCGCTCTGACCCGCTCTTCGCAACGGCGCATGAGCTCGTCGCTGGTAATGTCGCAATGAGCGACCCGATTGTCTGCATTTCTGCCATAGTCGTTTGTCGTTTTCAGCGGGAATATCCCCGCCCAGTTATTAGCCTTGGACTGCTCGATAATCCCTCGTGCAGTATCCGCATTACCCCCGGAAAGTTCCATAAGCCGCGCATAGAAGCTCTCGAAGCCCCGCTGTCGATAGGTCTGTCCGCGTTCAGACTTGTAGGCAAGCCAATCCGCCACAATGGGTTGGAACGTAGGTTCGACAGCCGAGGTGTCAAGCGTGCACCGGGATTTTTTCGGGAAAAAGTCGTTTAGCCACGTCTGGAAATAGACGTTTTTTGCATGCTGGGCATGGTATCCTAATTTAACATAATCAACGGTCAAACCATCCGTCTTTTTGCAAAAGTCATTATAGTCGTCAGCAAGCGACTTGCGTTTTCCCTTAAACCCATCCCAAAGAGTTACGAACTCTTCGGGGATGCCCGTAACCTCTTCCCCCTGCAAAGGGGGATTATAGGGGGTATTATATGTTTGGTTTAGTTTATCTTCTATATAAGAAGTATCCTCTGTTTTAGGTGTCCCGTTAGGTGTACCTTTAGGTGTCCCGTTAGGTGGGACTATAGGTGGTAAATTTGAACACCTAAAAGTGTATTTGCATTTATCGGCACGACCTTTTCCGCCGCCGGAGAATGAGATCAACCCAGCCTGCATAAGACGATTTTTGGCTGCGCGCAAACTCTTAGGTGACACCCCTACATTGATCGACGTCCGTGCGTCGGAATGCGTGAAGTTATCCGGCCAGCCTAACCGATTCGCTTGTTCTACAAGGTAGAAGTAAAGCCTCGATTCACAGCAGCCAAATTGCCACGTTGCATCAAGTTGCCAAAATTTTCGTATCAGGTCTAAGTAATTCATTCTATGTCCGTGTTACAGCCACACTTTTTGATGTTGCATTTCCCGCTCGATGAAAGAGATCCATTCATTATCCTCGGGGCTTGGTAAGTTGATGCCCGCCTCCATTGAAGCCCAATTACGGAAGCGATCTATTGCTGTAGTCATCTCTCCTGTATCAAGGTCACGACTTGACCGGAGCCTTTCGACCTCCTTGTGCATCAGCTTGTCGTATTCGACGCGCACAAATAATTCCGGGTTGCATAGCCGTTTGAAATATTCCTGTTTGACATATCCTATCGGATTCCCGGTTTGCATGGCGAATTCGCCAAGAATACAATGGAGATATCGGTTTTGCTTCCCCGTGCGCTGTGGCTTCCGTTCTGAACACTCGACAAGCGCACGTCGGCCATACAAGGCATTAACGCGATGTTTGAAGCGCTCCCGGTCGATGTCGGTGTTCAGATCGTAAACCATACGGCGCTACATCAGAAAGGCAGGTCATCCACATCTTCGGCGACCGGCAAATCTGCAACCTGGTCGGGAGTGGGTTCCGAGGGACGGAACACCACCGCCTTACCCCGGCCTACATACGTCCGCTTGTCCTTGCGTTCGCGCTCCTCTTTCGACTGCCGGATGAACACGCAGTGCGTATTCTCGTACTGGTCAACCTCGCGGAGCTCAGATACGCAAATGCCGATGTACTTCTTGCCGTTTTCGGCAACAAAAATCTTGTCCTTGGGAATGTCGCTGACACACAGCGACACGTTAATCAGTTCTGCCATTGTTTATTGCTTTTTGAATGTGGTTTTGATGGTCGTTTTGCTACTACGGGCTGGAGGGAAAAGAACCTCCCCCGTATCAGGGTCTGCCATTCCGGTACTCGGTAGTTTTTTCAGCATCTCCTCGCGCTCCTTGATGTCGGCTTTCAGGGCTTCCAGCGTCTTGTACATGTCGTTCAGCCGGCTGTCGCCGCACATAGAGTAGTCGTACTTCACGCCCGATTCGGCCTCCTCCAGCCGGCAGTCGCCGAACTGGTGCGACTTGCCGTATTTGGCAAGCTCCCGCAGCGTGATGTCGCGCACGTCGGTGTTCTCCTTGAAGAACTTGATGGCGGCCTCCATACGGCTGATATTGATGTGAGCCGTGATCGGGTCTACCTCACCCTCCATGACCGAGGAGACAGCCCGCGCGGCCAGCTCGGCGGCGGGCGTCGATTCCCGCAGCAACATTACCTGTGCTTCCATATCACTTTGCATTTTTGCGTGCCTGACGATATGATTCGAAGAGCGCCGAGAAGCGATCCACGACTTCGGCATCGGCGTCGCGGTATTTCAGCAGGCGTGCCCCTGCGTCAAAATCTGCGGCATAGTTGTCAGTCGTGAGGAACCCGTACATCCATTTCAGCAGCTGATCGCAGGTGATAGGGTCATCCAGGTGTTCCATAGTAATTCGTTTGCGGGCAGGTGCCGGAGCGTTGGCCGGGGTCTCAGTGGATTGTGCAGTTTTTGCACTTTGCGCAGCTGCCCGGTTGGTATTCTCGGTTCGCCGCTCGTCCGTGTCTGCATCTTTTGTATCGTCGATGCAAAACAACCCGTTAAGGGCATATTTGCGAGCGTAGCTCGACGCTGTACCGGTGATTTGTGCCCCATCCATCCCTTTCTTGTCGAAATCTTCACGGGCAAAAGCGGTGGCCGTCGCCGATTCTCCGGAGGCGTTGGTGATGCGCGCCGTGGCTTTCACGTAGTAGCGATCGCCGACATTGACAATGTCATCGCAAAGGTTCAACGCGCATTCATGCGCTTTGAGTAGCGGTTTGACTGCTTCGAGAATATCCTCGCAGCTCCGATACTTGTATTTCCCGAAACTGTTATACTGCCCCTTAGGGGCTTTCAGTTCCGACTGGATAGCGATTAACTCTTTCATAAGCCTACTCGTATTTAATAGTTATCACGGCTTTGCTCCGGTCGATGCCGATGCACCCTTCACGCACAACCTTATGGATTTCTTTATCCGCAAGACGTCGTGAGTACTTCGCGCTAAAGATGGTAATGTTGCCAATGGCAACTTCAATGATTGTCCTCATTGTTATAAATTGTTTCGTTTTGCGTAATTTTTCAACCGGGCCATATGCCCTGGCCATATCCGGCCGTCAATATCGGTGACATTAATAACCTCGATGCTGTCTTCGCACCCGGTTTGCACCTCCTCGAAACATCCGGCGAAGACGTCGTATCAGCGTTCATAAACAGGCATATAGTGATGCCTCGCCTGAATGTCGTAGATTTTGTATGCAACCGTATAGACCCGGCCGTCTTCATCACCACGACGATCTTTCCTGATAGCCTCCCGGAAAGCATGGTATATCAGCTTCAGGTCTATGTCGACCAGCCTTGAGGCAACCTCCGAGAATTTATCCCGATCACCGTTGATGTGCTTGCTGGGAATGTCCTGGTACTCTTCCAGTGCAAGCACAGGGGTTGACGTTGCCGTCGTGTAATATTGTGTGTCCATGGACTATCGTATTTCAACCCGGTAAATACGGGGCTTGTTCTCGTTCTTCAATGCTCGGTAGATGGCCTTGGACTGTATCCGGACAACCTTTCTCCGCAGGCGGTATTGGGCTTGCCAAAGTGCGCCTTTTATCATCGTCCACACGCATTTAACCGTGATTACCGTAAACTCATTCATGGCTTTCGAATATTGAGGTTAGCAATTTTCCAATCTCCTTTGCGCGGTGCTGATTGGATAGCACCCAGCCGAATACCACGGCAATCGGCGCAATGAACGCCAACAAGGTGATAAGATGTGCCATAGCGGCCTATTTTAACGGTTGGACTTGGAGGGGAATACCCGGCTTACGAGTATGGTGCCGACAACGACAGCATACGCGGGATAGAGCACGCGGAACTGAGCAAGGAAACAGCCTAAAGCATGCACCTCGCACGTGGCGCGGATAACGTTGGTGTAATCGACCCTATCAGATGAAAATAGGGGTTTGTTGGCCTTCAGATGGCAACGGTAGAATGCGGTGCGGCTTTTCTTCGCGCGCGGTGTGGTCTGGGTGTTATTTACCCGGGTACCACTTGTGTTGTTCTGTCGCATTTGTTGAACACAAGTTAGGTTAATGTATGGTATAAAAAGAGGGCGTGCCCCCTAATTCTTGCGACAGAACCACAACTACGTAGCGTAGAAGTGCAACGGGAACACGCCCAAAAGACGTTCGTATATTTCTAATGACTACGTAAAGTAGTTCTGTCGCAACAGCAAAGATAGAAAATCATTTCGAATCTGCAAAATTATTTGCCATCGGCATCGAAAAAAGGTATCGACGGCTTCTCCTTACGGGCGATTCGGTATATCATTTCAGCCTTTGCGCCGTTGATGATCTTACCCGCAATGTTAGCAATCTCCGATGCCTCTTTGATCTCGATCTCTCGTGCCCGAAGCTCTGCATACACGCGGCCCAAATCGGCCGTCAATTCCCGGATGTTCTTAATCTCTTTCATCGTTTTGTTGGTTTTTGATTTCTCGGTATAACTTTAGTTGAATACGTTTGTAGTCGATTGTTTCTGGGGTTACGGGGAGGTTGCGTTGTTTTAGTTGACGCCTTAAATAACCGTCAGACAATATCTCGCGCTTATATCGGCGTATTTCCCGCACCTTTTCGAGATTAGCGGCGTGCCACTTACGGCCATATTTCTTGTACCTTTCGGAATTCTCAGCATAATGCTTACGGCCATATTCCAATATTTTTTCGTGGTTATCAGCACGATACTTGCGGTCATACTCCCGCACCTTTTCGGGATTATCAACTCGCCACTTGCGGGTGCGTTCCAGTACCTTTTCGTGGTTATCAGCACGATACTTACAGGCGTGTTCTCGTTTGCACTGTTTGCAAGTATAATTATAACCTAATTCGCGGGTCTTATCTTTTACAAACTCTTCCAACGGCTTTTCCTGCCCGCATTTGCGGCAGACGCGGGTAATGTCATCCATAATTTCTTACTTTTAGGGGTTATTCGTAGATAGGACGCCAGCCGACAATACTACTATGGCGGTAATACTATTGCGACGCAGGGAGGATTAGAACAGCCGCCCCTGAACATTATCATCCGGACGCCTCACAGCATCCGCCCACCGCTCGTGTACGAACATCTTTTCTACGCGTTTTATCGTTTTTGATGATGAATAGGTGCATGCTTTGTCAATACTCGCAAAGCATATAAAGTCGTCCGGCATGGAATATTCCGAAACGAACACCGGGAATTCCATGCTGCGCAGCCATCTATAAAATCGTTCATGGTCGAAATCGTCGATATACCCCGACGTGTTAGCATACGGCGGGTCGCAGTATACCGTCGCGCCCGGCGGTATAGCAACATCGCTGTAATCCTTTCGGGACAGTTTCAGTCTTTCCAGACTTTGCAGACTTTCCAGTCTTTCCAGACTTTGCAGACTTTGCAGTCTTTCCAGACTTTGCAGTCTTTCCAGACTTTGCAGGCCTTCCAGTCTTTCCAGTCTTTCCATGCTTTGCAGTCCTTCGTTTAAGGCCGCCCACGGAATAGTTAACGCTGGTAAAATTTCTTGCAACTTCTCGTATTGCTCTGAGGTTGGCAACGCCCATTGAGATTCGCTAAAATAATGCTTACCCATATAATTCCCGAGGTGTCGATAGACATCTTTTTGCGTAAGACCGGATAATTTCAGAGCATTCTGTAAATACCCCCGCAAATCCGCTGACTTGACCCGAAAAATATCTGCATGCATCACCTCTATATTCAATGTGCCGTCGGCATTATATTTCGGCGTCACGCCGCATTCCTCACACAGTTTCAGCACCTTTTGTGTCAAGTCCTCTATTTCTTTCCGAACTTTTGCGAATTCCCGGACAAACCCTCGCCACATCAAACTCGCTTCGCCGGGTGTTTTTGCAAAAAATATCGCATGAAGGTGCTTTTTGAATCGCTCTTCTTCCGGAGTATACAAATAGGATTTCATATTATTCCCAAAACTCCAACACAGCCTCACGTAGGGGTCGCTATCTTTGAGGCGCGAGAAATCCTCACGGCTGATCCATCGGCGCTCATCCCGATACATACCCGCTACAGCGTCTCGGAATACTTGGGGGTATTCTGTAATATCGTTTACTATGAATCGCTCGAATTTCCCCGACAGCATAGCGGCGTGAGTTATCGCACAACCTCCGGCAAATAAGTCTACAAAGGCATGCGATTTGGGAAGGTTAGAGACAACCCACTTCGCAATGCTGTTTTTACTACCCTTGTACGGCAATCCATAACTCATATTTACCTTAAATTAAGCGCCATCCTCCGCGACCTCTCGGCATTCTTGAGGTAGCGAGTTTTGTACTTCTCATTGGCCTTGTCGGGTGTAACCCAAAGCACCGTGTTGTTGTCGAGCCGTAAAGGCACCAGTCCTTTGTCTTTGAGCTCTTGAAGATATTTATTCATGATCGTTTGATTGTATCCAAAAGAAGCGGGGGCTTCTTACTGCCCCCGCGGTGGCGGCGTTACTGTGCTTCGCGCCGCCGATTTGCGTTCTTTATCTCCCGTTTCGTGGGCTTAGCCCGCCTCGGCCTTGCTACTTCCTTCACGCAGCCTCGGATTGTCGAGGGATATACCCTCTGTCAGCTTCCGTTGTGACAGACGCCCAAGCGCCCGATCAAACTCACAACATTAGGGTTAGAACCCCGTTGAGCTACCCGGATTCGAACCGGGAGTACCGCCTCCAAAGGGCGGTGTGTTAACCATTACACCATAGCTCAATAAATGCCGCCGACATCTCCACTCACCCACGCCACCGCGTAGGGCTTTAATGCCGACGGCACACCATCCGCGTGCTTCACAGCAGGCCAATGGCAAATACCAAACTTAAAATGCGATTTGCGGATTATTGGCAGGAATCCGCTACCTGTGGCATATAGTACTCGTTAAACTGTGTCGGCCGTCCGTCTTCCGTAACGGCCTTCTGTTTGTTCGAGCAAATGGAATATCCCATTTTCCGGAGCCGACTGATGATCCGGCGCAGCTCCGTTGTGTGATACAGCCTCTCAGCCTTGCGAACAGTCAGCCTGCCGCCGGCCTTGAGATAGGCCAGAATTTTATTTTGAGGATCGTGTTTCATGGCCTTTGATGTATTTGCCGCTTTTTCCTCGGATACGGTCGAATTTCCTGAGCCTGCCTTCCAGTTCGTCGATGCGCTTGTACAGGGTATCACGTGCTTGAGTGAGCGCCAATACCTCGTGTTCCCGCTCGATAAGGCGTCCATCCGCTTCATTGCGCTCGCAAAGGCATGTAGCAAGCCGCACCTCCAGGTCTTCGATCCGTTTCCACATTTTCCACCTGGGCGTCAGGTCGAAACATAGAAATCTCCTCTTCCTCAAAGTGTTCTTCTCCATAGTATAATTGTTTTAAGGTGTTGCAAATAAGCCCGCGCGCACTGTAACTTTAAACTCCATTTCAAAACTGCGCCACCGAAAAGCGCACGCGGGCAAGATGCAGACCTCACGCCTAAAATGAAATAACCCACTGCTGAAAGAACGGTGCGCAAGGCCTGCCATAGAGCCTGGATAGGCGGTCAAGCCACACCAGGCGTAATAATCAATACGGCTCTCCGGATTACTCCGGGTCATCGCTCGTTCATTGGTATTTATCTGTTGCCAGCCCTTCTGCGCCAAGTCGCTCGCCGGGTTTTACATCCGCTCGGATGGTTCTCGTGTATCAATGTGTCAAAGAACACAGAAATTGCTTTTGCCTTGCGGCGGGGTTAGTGCCAGCAATCAAACCCCTCACCTATGCGGTGGCTATCTTGGAGGTGCGGCAGGATTCGAACCTGCAACCTGCGCCCGGAAATGCGAGGTCTTTCAACCTCTGTGCTTCTATTTCGCATCCCTGCACCGCTCTACCTTTGAGCTACACACCTCGTGATGCTATTCCTTTTTGACGTGGAGCCGCTCAACCGGAATGCCTTTCATCTTGGCGATTTCATCCATCGTTACTTCGACAATCTCAGATTCAGGATCAGGTTCATAAACAAGGCGAAAACCTAATCTGTAAAGCTCGTCGCAAATGTAATTGAAAGTTGCACTGCCGTTCTCTTTCTTGCACACGACCAATTCTCCGGAACGGAAAATCACCTCCCAAGTGTTTGATCCGTCTACAAGCTTATCCCCTACCTGCCAATCCTTGAAAGATTCGGCCTCTTCTTTCGTCGAAGGCCTGATACAAAGATTTGAAACGTCGTTTTTGATGAGTGCCACCTCGCTACCATCCCCGATGTGCCAACTGTATTTGAAGCCTAATTTGTCTTCGCAACTGGATCCATTACTCACATCTTGGCATAGATAAATACTCCCTTTCTCTACCTGAATACGCCCTTCAACTGGGATGTTGTGGATATTGGCTTTGAATTTCTTACCTTTGCATTGCAGTAAATTTTCCATACTATTTTATTTTTAGTTGATAAGTTTAGTTTTCTATTAACTCTTCCACCCGGAACTCCCGGCCACGGCGCGGGCTTCTTAATCTGCGGCACCTACCTTCCACGTCTTGTGCATGGTAGCGATCAGGTCTATATACCCTTTGTATTCCTCCATCTGCTCGGGACTATAGCCTTCGGCCTCGCCAATTTTTCGGAAATGCTTCTGCCACTCGGAAATGGTGTAGCGTTTGCAGCCTATTTGAATAACATCCTCACCCCAATAGGATACTGTATGACGAGATGCGCTGATAAATAGCGATTTCGGAACATCGCACTCGTCGCCCAGTTTGCACACGTCGCCCAGTTTGCACCCGTCGCCCAGTTTGCACCCGTAGCCCAGTTTGCACCCGTAGCCCAGTTTGCACCCGTAGCCCAGTTTGATATTGCGCGCCTCAAATTCGGAGGATAATTCAGAAAGTTCATTGTACTGAAAGGGTGTCCAGCCTTTGTCTGAAACCCAGAGATAAAGTGTTTTCATGGTGGGTATGTTTTGTGTTTAAAGTCCGTGGTTGTTAGCCCATATCACGAGTTCGGCAAGCGTTGTCGCCCCTGTGCGACGCATAGCGTTTCGTTTGTGTGTTTCGACCGTCAACTGGGAGAGTGACAGTATTTCGGCAATCCGTTCAGTCTTATATCCCTCTTTATAGAGGCGGACAATCTCTTTCTCCCGCATTGTCAGGTTAGTATTAAACTCTGGGTTACAGATTACTTTATAGTATTTGCACTCCCCCACCAGCGGACAAGCAACATTCTCGAAGTTGAACCGGCCGAACTCGTCCATATCGGGTATTTTATCATACATCCCGAAGTTGCAGCGGATGAATCGGTGGGCACACCTGTATTTGAAGTAAGGGGCGTTCGCTTTACTCTTGTTGTAAATCTCCGACAACGCCTTGAATGCCTTGGGGTAATCCAGCTCAATGACCGAGAACAAAGCATCCGTAAGCTCTTTATCTTCTTCCATGTAGGTGCGCACTCCCTTTTCATCGCGGATCTGCACCTCTCCTTCGGGTGAGTTAAAAAACTCTACGTTATTTAACCTTTGCATGGGTACCTTTGTATGGATAATCTTCTGGGAATAATGCGTCGCCGGGTAACCTATTTTCAGAGAATTTATATACACAGAATGCTATGTTATCCCTGTCTGACTTGTCAGGACGGGTGCGTCCGTGCGCCCATCGCCATATTGTTGTCTTGTCCTTTCCTGTCACAAGCCGAATTTCTGCCCACAACTTACTTTTGCGAGTCTTCCCAAGTGTAGAAACATATTCTTGGAACGGCAACTTTATAGCGCGCTGATTTGCAGTATTCATATTCATATTATTTGTCCAGTATTGCCATGATCCGCTCAATGCAGGCGGCCTGCTCCTCGAGTAGTGCCGTCAAGCGGTCAGTCGATTGAATTACTTCGTTCATATTGCATCGTGCTTTAGTCACCATAGTACATTCCTCGGACACCATAGAAACCTGTCGGCACTTTCAGCAGTTCGGGGCGGTACTCCGTGGCCTTCGGCTGCTCCGTCGGGCGGTTCTCGATCTTCGCGGTCAGCATCGCCAACTTCTCGTTGCGCCAAGCCTTGCGCAGGCACTCCCCGAAACTCTTGCCCGGCTGTACCTTTTTAAGATACCAGGCGTTCTTCATGATCTTCGATTTGTCGTAAGTTGCTTTCATCGCGTTGTCCGTTTTTATTACCTTCAAAAAGGTACAATCGTCAAATATTCAGTCCCCACGCTTGCGTTTTTCATCTTAAATCGTATATTTGTATCAGCTTTGTGGGTTTCACATTGCAAATATAGAATATAATTCTAAGAATTCGATGATTTTCTTAGAATATTTGCATAAATAATATTTATACGATTTTAAAATAATATTAAGCCTCTGATATCATGACCCTTAAAGAGAGAATCCAAGCGTATTGTCAGTATAAAGGGATTTCTGTTTCGCAATTTGAGAGACAGGCGGGGCTTTCAAATGGATATTTTAAAGAGGGGAGCAAAATGCCTCGCCCTGACAGAATCTCTAAAATTCTAAACAAATTTCCTGACATCAATAGAAACTGGCTCCTATACGAAGAAGAGCCCATGCTCAAAACTACCGACCAACCTGTCAGCCAAGGAGGCGAAGACGTCACGCCAACGAAAGCTGAACTAAATAACCCAAAAACTATGGAGAGATTCTTAGATTCACTACTCCGCCAAAACGAGGAGTTGATTCGGCAAAACGGGGCTTTAATTGACCTGTACCGAGAAGAGAGAGCGAAAAGCAAGGGCGATGTCGCCCAAAAAAAAGAGGCATAGCGGTATTCTAATTAGCCTTATGCCATCTTCATTAGAGCGGAAGCAATATGATAAAATAGAACCACCCAAAATAAGCTCCATATAATCGAGCTACACATTTAAAGGAGATTACGGTCTCCTTTAAAAATGACCGGGGCGCCCGCAGACTAAAACATAAAAACTTCGGATTATTTCAATAGCACAAACAAATTTTATACATGATGGATTACTACTTCGAAGAACCAGCTCCCATAAAATATGATTTGCTATTCGAGGAAGTAGCAAGATATGCAGTCAATAATGGAGGCATATCCACAACAGAAATTCAGCGAAAATTTGAAGTTGGATTTAATCGGGCTGGGCGCATTATGATGCAATTAGAGAGTGCTGGCATCGTTGGTCAACAACAGGGTATCAATCCTCGAAAAGTATATTTTGATAATATTACATCGTTAGAAAAATACCTTGCGACAGGTGATTATCATCAAGCTTCCCTGTCTGCAGAAGAGCAGGAACGACGGAGAATATTGTTTCAACAAGAACAAGAAGAGCGTGAAAAAGCCGAGATTGCCGCGCGTATTAAAGAAAAATATCGCATACGTCAACTTGAAAAAATCGTACGGCAAGAACTGATCGACAGCGGAGAACTATTCGGTGATGAGCCAAAGCGGCCGCCAATTCCCAGGGAAATAGTAGATGCAGTATATAAGCGTGATGGTGGCCGATGCGTATACTGCGGATCCACACAAAACTTACAACTCGATCACATCATACCTTTTTCAAAAGGCGGGGCGACCACATTAGAGAACATGCAGTTGCTTTGCCAAAAATGCAATGTTGAAAAGTCGAATAAAATAGGATAACATAGTCATTTATGGATAATTATGTTAGTAATATATGGACAGCAATAAGTGCCATAGCCACAGCATTAATGGCAATAGCTACATTTGTTACTATATATTACAATGGAAAACGGTGGCGTAAAGAAGATAAAAGACGCGAATACGATGAAAGGCCTCGATTGGTTTACAGCATTTTTTGCCATGAAAACCTTTATTCGATAAAGATAATCAATGCCGGACTGCGAACTGCATACAGTATACAGTGGAGGATAAGTTCTGATTTCGATGATTTATTTTCGAATTATCAAGATATACAGTCAAACCTTCGTAGTAGTGACGTAAGCGGCAATATACATTTATGCCCCAACGAACACTTTTTAATACCGCTTTTCCCTATTAATCTTGTAGAATATTTGGCAAAAGACAAACCTACTAAAATTGAAAAACTATGTACCGTTGTCGATAGTGAAAAATATGATTCGATACAAAATGAGGCTTTGAATGGTACAATTCATTTACGAGGGCAATATAATCGTCAATATCCTATAGATGAAAATTTTGTTATTAAACAATATTTAAGATTAACCTAAGTATCTAAATCTGTCGAAACAGTGGATTGTTCTTTTTTTTGGGGACAATCCATTTTTTTTGCATTTTCTTCAATCTACCTCTTGTTATTAAAATGCCTGCTCCCACCTTTGCCCTGAGAGATTGTTTTTCATGGCAGAAGGGAAGCTGACGATAAAGCAGGAGAAGTTCTGCAACAAGTACCTCGAGTGCGGCAACGCATCCGAGGCGTATCGTTTTGCGTATGACTGTTCCAGAATGACAGATAATGTGATATCTGTCAAGGCATCTCAATTGCTTTCTAACGGTAAGGTTACGGTAAGGGTAAAACAACTTCAAGCCCAATTAGCCGAAAAAGAACTTATCACCAAAGAGGAGCTAATCCGGCTTAATGTATCCATCATTAATGCCGACGTACTCGACTTTGTCGATGCCGACATGGTTGATATGAAAACCGAATATGGCGTACGGCAGGTTCCCTCAATTTCTTTCCAAGACCTAAAATCTCTTCCGCCTGAAAAACGGCGTTTAATCCAGTCCATAAAGATTGACCGTTCAGGTAGCCCCGTCGTGGAATTGATGGACAAAAGCAAGGCGATAGAAACCATCAACCGCATGCTCGGATACAATGCCCCGGAGAAAACTGCCAACACTGACACTAAAGGTAATGACCTTCCGCAGCCGACATTCAACACAGATCGTTTCTTTCAATTAATACAAATGAGCAGGAGCGATGACTGATTATTCCAGTGTAGGTGACTTCTTGTTGAAGGAAGGGTGTTTGGCATTTACGTCCGTAATGTTCGAGGCTGTGAACAAACAACCTTTTCGGATTGCGCCCCATCATCGAATAATATGCCATAAACTCGACCAAGTACTCCGTGGAGAACACCCGACTAATAGGCTCATGTTTAACATTCCTCCGCGACATTCTAAAACAGAGTTAGCCGTCGTGTCTTTCTCTGCGATAGGATTTGCCATCAATCCGCGTTCCGAGTTCATGCATCTTTCGAGTAGCGATCAACTTACTACCCGGAATGTTACGAACATACGAAGGATCATGGAGGATCCCAATTACCGCGCATTCTTCCCAAATGTCGAACTGTCCAACAATGCCAAAGGAAGTATATCCACCTCAAGCGGGGGCGTAATGTATGCGGCTCCCTTTATGGGTCAAATAACAGGATTTGGATGCGGTAAACTGGGAGCACAAGAATTCAGCGGTGCAATGAGTATTGACGACCCAATGAAGGCGCAGGATAGCTACTCCAGTACTACCAAAGAGCGCATTGGCGAACTGTGGACTTCTACATTCAAGAACCGTCTTAATGACGTTCGCACCCCGGTCATTGTAACAGCTCAAAGGCTCGCTCCAGATGATTTTTGCGGATACTTATTGCAGCTTGAAGGCACGATAGAGGAAGGTGGAGAATGGGATGTTGTCAAATTCCCCGCAATCTTAGATGCAGGGCTACCTACCGAACGTGCACTTTGGGAGGATCGGTTCGCGCTTGATAAATTAAAGCGATACCAAGAAGCGGATCCCTTCATATTTGAGACCCAGTACATGCAGAATCCCAAGCCTCTTGAGGGATTAATGTATCGTGAATTCCGAACATACGACGTTATCCCCTACTCCAAAGATTGCACGCATAAGAATTACACCGATACAGCAGATACGGGAAGCGACTATCTATGTTCGATATGTTACGACGAATTACCCGAGGGAAATTATGTGACCGATGTGCTCTACACAAAAAAGCCCATGGAGTATACCGAACCCAAGACGGCCGAAATGCTTGCAAGGAACAGGACGGAATGGGCTAATATTGAAAGCAATAACGGAGGGCGGGGCTTTGCGCGCAATGTAGAACGCATCCTTCGCCAGATGAACATTACCCACACAACGGTTAGTTGCTTTTGCCAGACCGATAATAAGCAGGTGCGCATATTTACCAAGTCGGCAGACGTCAACAACATGACATTTTTCCCGACAAATTGGGACAAAAGGTGGCCGGAATTCTATCAGGCCATTATGGGATACATGAAAGAAGGGGGCAATGCGCATGACGATGCCCCCGATGCGCTGACCGGATGCTTTGAAAAGCGCAGCACACCGATACAAGACGATGATTTAAGTGATATTAATATTTGGTAAACAATGAACTTTTTAGATCGCCTTTTTACATTTTTCCAAAATAAAACGCTCAATGCATTAGGTGTTGAGCGGGATTTAATGGAGCTTATCAAGGCAAAAGACATCAGCCGGGCTATGTCTTTGATGGAAGATCATGATGTCGAAGTGTCCAAGGCCCTGTGCGAATACAATCCAAAATCCCACGCCGTAATGGGGCGTCGAGACAAAACGAGGAAGGGACAGGAAGATTACCGCACGGAGAAATTGCCCCGCACTCGTCAACGCTATATAAATGAGGTGGAATTGTTCTTCCTGCTTGGAAATCCGATAAAATGGAAGGTATCCGACGAATCCGGTGATGCCGATGCATTTTCGGCTTACAAACAATTCCTTCGAGAAATACGATTCGACAGTAAGATGCGACAGGCTAAACGGCTGGCCGGAGCCGAAACCCAAAGTGCAAAGCTGTATCACATTTACAGGGACGAGGCAACGGGGCTTCCTTGGGTGAAAATAGTTGTGCTGTCGAAGTCTAACGGATATACCTTGCGCCCCATGTTCGACCAATATGGTAACCTCCTCGCATTTGGATGTGGGTATTATTTGAAGGAGGGCGCCGGAACAGTAGAGCATTTCGACATTCATACACCCACTTTTATATTCCGGGGCAGAAAAGCCAAAATAGGTTGGGATGTGACCCCAGTGCTTAATCCAACTGGTAAAATTAACATCATTTATTACAAGCAAAATACGGCATGGGATGGATTGCAGCCCCGAATTGATCGGGAAGAAAGTATTGACTCAAAAACCGCAGACACCAACAATTACTTTGCGGATCCAATGTTCATTGCCACCGCAGAGGTTATCAAAAGTCTTCCCAAAGCTGATTCCCCCGGAAAGGGGATCAAGCTGTCAAGCAAAGATGATCGGTTTGAATACCTTAATCCACCTATGTCGTCTGAAACGAGGCAACAGGAAAAGTCGGATTTAAAAGAATCTATACTTTTCGATACTTTCACTCCGGAGTTCACTCCAGAGAAAATGGTCGGATTGGGGACTTTGTCCGGTGAAGCCATTAAGCGCGCAATGGTTCTCGGATATATCAAGCGTGATAATCGAAAAGAGATATATGACGAACTCGTCGACCGGGAAAAGAATCTCATTTTGGCGATTATGATGAATGTAACTCATATCCATATGAGAGACAAACTCGCCACCCTCAAGATCGAGCATGAATTTTCGGAGCCCTTCAACGAAGACATTACTGCAAGGTGGCAATCCATAGGGAAAGCCTATGCAGATGGAGTGCTTTCACTTGAGGAATCTGTAAAATTAATGGGTGTTGCAGATAATTACCAAGAGGAAATCGAAAGAATTAGGCAAATGAAAGAAGCCTCTGCCACAAGCATTTACCAGGATGCAAAAACAAACCTTTCGACCAAAAAAGACGAGAATTCAAGCATCAACACCTCGGCTGAATAAAACTTTTAGGACAATGAAGGCTATTATACATCAATTTGATCCGCAAATTTATCCTCGGTTAATTTGGGTGGTGATAGGTGAAAAAAGCGCATCTGCAATAAGCGATAGGTTTGAAAATATAACAGATATGGACGACACATCTGCGGCGGATACGCAGAGTACATACGACATCACAAATAAAAGGGGTGGAGTTCTTATCAGGTTCGCCACAAAGGCGAACGCTCAAAATATCCAGTACGTTTGCCACGAATCTACACATGCGGCTATGGAGATATTCGATTATATCGGTGGACGCATTGATTGCAGTAACCAAGAGCCATTCTGTTATTTGGTCGGCTGGATATCTGAATGCATAAAAGAGGCTTTGAATTACCGTACAAAAAAAGTATAAATTTCCGTCCTGCCCATTGTTATTAAAATGCCCGTCGAAATCTTTGCAACAGAGATTAATTAAAATAATATGAAAGAAAAACTTTTAGCACTGCTCCAAACCAAATTTGCAGGGGTGGACAATGCGATCCTCGACCGAATCGCAACGAAGAAGTCAGAGAATGTAACGGACGAAGCGCAATTACCTACCATAGCAGAGGGGATTGGCTTTCAGGACGTGTTAACCAGCTACGGCGACTACCGTGCAGGGGATGCGCAGCAGACCGCAGTCAAGAACTACGAGAAGCGGCATAACCTCAAAGACGGGAAGCCTATCGAGCAACCTGCCACAGGGGAGCGGCAGGCGAATACTACTCCCAGTAGCGAAGAGCCCGAATGGTTCAAAGCCTACAAACGCCAGCAGGAAGAGCGTGAAAATGCTGTAAAAGCAAAGTACGATGCCTTGGAAGCAGCGCGTGTAAAGGCCGAACGGGATTCATTGCTGCGCACAGCGGCCAAGGCGGCAAATATCAACGAATCGGCATTGGATGATATCCTAAACCTCGCATCTGCAATGAACGAGGAAAAGCCGGACGAAACGAAGATCAAAGAAAAGTTCGCGGCTATACAAACGCGATTCGTTGCCGCAGGGCTTGAGGGGCAGGAAACGGCATTCCCCCTCTCCACATCTGAGGCTCAAAGCAAAGAAGAGGCCAAAATGTGGGCTGAAAATCTGCCGGATGCAAAATAAAAACAACAACAAACATGGCTATTAAATTCGAAAAGACACAAGTTAAGGGCGGGTTCCCGGTATTCTGGCGCGGAGAGCGCGAAGTGCTGCCGGGGGATTTCGCCGTGAAGGGCACCTATCCGGAAGGCACGATACTCAAAGAGGGAACGCCTATCAAACTCGATTTCGAGAACATGGGGTGCACCATCTGCAAATCGGCACGAATCGTAGAGGGCGGTACCACAACCAAACCGCGTGTCATCAAGGGCTCTATGTTCCAGATCAACGATGCCGTCAAAGTAGGCGCTTCCTCCGGCACCATCAAGAGCATTAGCACCGCCAACGAATCATACGACGAAATCACATTAAGCGCAGCAATGACAGAAGCAGTAGCAGGCGCTGATCTGCTCGGAGGGGATGAAATTCCGGACGCCGTCATCGAAACGACAAAGGAATACACCAAGGCCAATGGATTTCCGACTGTCTCGGCAGCTTATGGGGCGCGAATCCTCAAGGATGTAGCATACCCCGTCCCCGAGACTTGGCTGCAAGGCTACAGTATGAAAAACAACCCTGAAATCAAGTACATCAGACAGTAAAAGACAGGTAAACAATGAGCGAAGTATATTATTCTTCTATTTTCAGCAAGCTGACCAAGCAGGTGCAAGCTCGCATCGACGCAGCATCTGAACTGCGCAAGCGCTTGTTCGACCAAAATGTCTACGAGCGTTTTTTGGAGTGGGATACTCCCACGGTAGGGTTCAATTTCGAAGAGATCATCGGATCGTATAATCTGGGCGTAGCAGCTGCCACCTTGGATTCGAAAGGCAAGGAACCCATTATGGGAACTGAAGGCCTGGCTACAATAGCCAAGAAAGTCCTCATTCACCAAATGACCCTACCGATGCCCATTGAAGACTATCGGAAGGTACTTCAGCTGCTGGATTCACGCATGATCTCAGATCAGGCAAAGAAACAGCAGCTCGTAAACCTCATGTGGGGCGGCGTTGAACGGGTCGTGGAATCCGTACAGGCCAAAATAGACATCATCTTCCTGGGTGCCCTCTCGAACAAAGGGGTATTTTCATTCACTCAGGAAAACAACCCCGAAGGAGGTGTGCGAGGCAATATCGACTATGGCATGCCGCAAGAAAACATCGCCACAGCAGATACACAGTGGACGGAGGGCAACATCGACACGGTCGATGTATTCGAGGATATCCAAGGCGTTGTCGATGCAGCTCAGGAGAAGGTGACCTTCGACCGCATCCTTCTGGATCAAAAGCGGCTTTCGTACATCCTGCGCAGCAAGAAGATGAAGCAGGTCATCTTCGGCACGGACAAATCATCGTCGCCACTTCTGCTGGCCAACCTAAACGAGTTTATGCGATCGAACGGGTTGCCCGTATTCGAGGTGATCCGACGGATGACGCGCATTCAGGACAATGGCAAGATCCGCGAATACAAACCGTGGAATGACAAGAGCCTCGTATTCGTGCCGGAGGGTCGTCTCGGCGTCATCAAAAACGCTTACGCGGATAACGAACTTCGCCCCGAGCCGGGAGTTGCCTACTCCAACTACGGACGCATCCGCATCTCGCAGTGGGGCAAAGGCGAGACGGACAACTCGAACGGCGTGGAGTTTACGAAAGCACAATCTATTTCGCTGCCCGTCATTACCGAGATCAACGGTATTTACTCGCTGAGTGTAGAATCGTAGGAGTGCATGACGGTCGCAGAATGCATACATCAGGAGTTCAGCATGGTCGGAACCATCTCCGACTATGGCGTTCGCCGCTTCGCCAGGGAATGGGGTTACGATCCCAACTCCCTGGCGGGTAGCGACCATCAGCAACAACTAATCGCCAAGCGCGTATCCGAATTCATCGACAGCCTGATAATGCACCCTCTGTCGGTAAGCGAAAACGGGCATTCGGTGTCCTGGTCTGAAAGCGCCATGAAGCAACGGGCACAACTGATGCTTCGGCAATATGGCATCACGCCCGGCGAAGAATTGAGCAGCTCTATTGGCCTGTCCTCGATAAAGGATGCTTCGAACTTGTGGTAATATGTATTTCGCGCCCCACATACTCTATTTGAGGATCGATCCTCCCAAACAATACGACGAACTGGGACGTCCGATAGCTATGTCCGAAAGTGATGCGTGGCAGGAAATAGGTGATTGTCGTTGCGACGACGACACAACCATCCGCCTTGTATCAGAGAACGGAGAGGTACGCCAATCGAAATACCACATCGTCTACGAAGGGAGAGGAGTACCCAAAGGAGGTTACGTGAAATGCATTGACAAGGCAACCGGCACAGTACGGGGCGAAGGTACAGTGGCAATAGCCAAGGTAAACAACTATTTCAACGCTTCAGACCTTTGGATATGATTACAACGGGAGACGCGCGTAACATACTGTTCTCGGCGTGTAAGGGGGTTGGGATAAAAGACATGCACACTTCATGGGCGATCCCCGAGGGGAAAGTCGATAGAGAGCGTATCGTCGTCATCACACCACCCGAGCAGACGCCGGACACGTATTGGGAAAATTGCTTTGTTGCTGTAAACCTGTGTGTCCCCGACATCAAAGGAGAAGCGAACCTAAAACGGCTGGACGAACTCGAACGGGCAGCCAAGGCGAGATTCAAAGAATGGACATACGGTACTTATGACGGATCCGCATACAGGTACAGGTATGAGAATATCGGCCGCGAAGAAGATGTGAACCTCGGATGCCACTATATCTACATCAGAGTACTATTCAGAGTATTAAACATTAAAAACAACTAAAACAATGGCAAAAGTAATAGCAGTAGGAATCAAGAAGCTGTATTATGCAGACCCCGCGAAGGTCACAGGAGATCTTACGGGTACCCTTCTGGCAACCATCATTAAAGATGTCAGCACGAAACAGGTGGAGAACATCCACCAAGACACATGGAGCATCGAAGAGGAGGAGCCGTCTACGACGGAGTACAGGAATCAACTCACCAATGGCGTATATCGCCAAGACACCGAAATGGGTAACATTCAGATGTCGTTTACCATCGGGCAATACGACTATGAAACCAAGGCGGCTTTCATGGGCGGCACGGGGTCGGAGACGTCATGGAAACGTGCGAGAGGCGTCACGCGCATTGAAAAATGCATGATCGCCCTGACGGAGGACAACCAGTATTGCGTCTTTCCGAAGGCCTCGGTTATCGCCCGTAACACCAACAATGAGGGAGCCGTAGGTATCGGTGTAGCAGCTGCTGCCCTGGAACCCGACAATACGGCGGTCTCGTCGGAATATTGGTTCGATTCTTCGGAGGTGAACGTCGAATAAGAACCTCCAAGCCATCAGCAGTCCAGGGGTGGGAGGCGTGTGCCCCTCACCCCTATTTCTTAAAATCAATCTTATGAAATTGGAGTTTATCAGTATCCGCATCGCATCGAAGGGATACACTGTATACAAGATGTCCCCCATGACGGCAACGCGCATCATGACAGTGCGGGATGTCAACAAAGATCCGGACGAGAGTAAGGCATGTATATCGGCGATGGCGCATAGTATAGCCTTGGCGGTTGTCGGCAGCCGCAACATATTCGCGGGTGTCAGGGTGTGGTTTTTACGCCGCAGATTCATGAAGCGGGGCACATTCAACGAGTTGTTCGACTGTTACCAGAAAATACTGCTGATGATACCCCTTGAGGATATTGCCTCGGTTGCAGCCGTAATGGAGGGATTGTCCGCAACAATATCCAAAGACCATGAGTAAATCGGCGGATATTGTCGCCAGGTCATTGCTGAATACGCATCATGTGTCGGTAAAGCTCGGGGTGCTGAAATTCCGGGTATACCAACCGTTCGTGAAGGATTTGGCAAGGGCATTCGCCGGAGGGAAAATAGACGTTTCAATCTCTGGAAGGCAAAAATATTCCATGGAAACAATATCCAAGCTGCTTTTTCGGCGCTCATGGTGCCAAAAACTATTCCTGTGGTACGCCAAGCGGTATGCCACCTGTGAAGAGATTTCCGCCGCGACCATGAAAATAGCCGACATCGTATCGGGCAAAGACTTGTTCGATTCGGTGAAGATCGACAAAACACGCCGGAAAACAGTGTCTGAAACCGTCGGGAATAATACGATAACGGGCATTATTGCAACGATGATGGATCAATTGAACATCTCCTACAACGAAGCCTTCCAAGGCATAAACTACCCTACCATGCTACTCATGATGACCGACAAGGTGCGCACGCTCGTAGGGGACGAGGAAAAAATAGTGCGGGGATCGGGCGCCGATATGGCCCGGAGAAGAAACAATAAGAAAAGAGGCAATAAAGAGCAGCAATGAGCGCATTATCATTCAAAATAAACGCGGAAACCGATAAACTCAAGAGTTTTATTACCATGCTTGAGCGGTTGCGGCAGGTACTGGCCGAAATCCCGGACAGTACAAAGGAATTCGACGTCATAAACCGTAAAATTGGCGAGATGGAGGCGCGTGTCGAGCAGACAATGCGCAAGATCGCCCAGATGGAGCAGCAGGCAATGGATGCGGCGTCCAAGGCTGCCGCATCGGCCACGACCGGAACTGCTGGCGACGGTTCTACGGCAGGAACAGCGGCTACCCAGGCCGAAACTGCGGCATACCATGACCTGCTTAGTGAGCTAAAAGCCGCTAACGACGAAAAAACAAAGGCAATAGCCCAAATTAGACTGTATTCAAATGAGATCGCACGATTAAAAGCGGATGTAACCGCGCTCAATAAGGAAGAGCAGCAGAACGGGCAATTGTCTGCAAAGAAAAGGGCGCAAGTATTGGACGCTGCCGTATCTATCGAGGAATACAAGCAGGAAATATCCCAATTGAGGCGGGAGCTTGCCAACCAAATCAAATTGGAGCAGACTGCCATCGGCTCAATCAACGAAATGTCCCAGGCACTTACCCGTATGCGTGCGGTGTATAAAAATATGAGCGCCGCGGATCGTGAGGGGGCGCAAGGGCAAACGATGCTTAAAAACATCGAATCGCTCGACACGAAGATCAAAGAACTGGATGCGTCGATGGGCGTCCATACTCGCAATGTCGGCAATTATGCCTCGGGATTCAATATGCTGGGATTCCAAATTCAGCAAGTTGCCCGCGAGTTGCCGTCACTGGCATATGGCCCGCAAATATTCTTTTCCGCCATATCCAACAACCTGCCGATGCTGGCCGATGAAATAGCACGGGCGAAGAAATCGGTTGATGAATTGAAGAAAGCCGGGCAAACCTTCACGCCCGTATGGAAACAGATAGCATCGTCGATCTTCTCCTGGCAAACCCTGCTTGTGGCCGGCGTAACCGTGCTTACCCTTTACGGCAAGGAGATAACCAACTGGGTAGCGTCGCTGTTCAAAGGTAAAACGACGATAGACGCCTCTGCCGCTGCACTCGAACGCTTTAATTCCGCTATGGCTCAAGGTTCGGTGTCGGCTCAATCCGAATTAACCAAATTGAATCTGCTGTATAGGGCTGCGACAGACCTTTCCAAGCCCTATGAAGAAAGAGCCGAAGCGGTCAAAAAACTGCAAGACATATACCCCGCTTACTTCGGCAATATGGCTGCGGAACAGGTTATGGTCGGGAATGCTGTCGGTGCTTATGAAAACCTGCGCGACGCAATTATCGAGGTCGCAGAGGCGAAGGCTGCCCAAGAACTTATTACAGAGGACAAAAAGAGTATAGCACGCATCAAAAAAACAGGGAATGCCTATACCAATTATTCTAATGCACTGAAAGAGTACAGAAAAGAATATGATAAGGCAATACAGACATACATGGATTTGGGTCAGGGTGGCCAAAGCGCTATTTGGGGTGCTAAAACTTTTGCAGAGGCTAAAACAAACATAACCCAATTCCGGAAAGAATTTATTAGCGCACTATCGAAGCTTGGTGAGGAAGGGAATACTATATGGAAGCGCATTAATGAAGATTATGAAGGTGATGTAGATGCATTTATCACGGCAATAAATGTCGGCATCGAAAAATTGACCCCCGCAGCAGAAAAGCTGTACACCGCCTTAACGCCGGATGAACTTAATGCAAAGGCGGAAAAAGCCCGCCAAGAGGCCGAAAGCGCAGCAAAAAAAGCCGCATCCGATCAAGAGCGCAATCTAAAGGAGCTCACCAAGCAATTGCAAAAGCTCCGGGATGATGCATTGCAGGCCGAAGTAGATTCTATGAAGGAGGGCACGGCCAAGAAACTCGCGCAAATAGACCTTGACTACCAGAAACGCGCCCGTGCCATACAGGAGGCAGAGGAGCGCATCAGGGAGTTGCAAGGTGGGGAATTGACCAAGGGGCAGCAAGCCCAAATAAAAGCCTTGAACGATGCCAATAATGCCCAGCGTACTGAAGAACGGGCAAGCGTTTCTTCTATTTCGATAAGCCCCGAAGGGTTGGCATCTACAATCAATAAGAATATACAATCTTGGGACGAGTATTTGAAAGCGTATGGAACCTTCCGGGAAAAACTACAAGCTACAAAAGACATTTACGACCGTAAGATCGAAAATGCTGGCAGCATTGGAGAGCGGAAGGCACTTGAAGCCGAGCGAGATGCAGCAGTAGCAGAAATTGAAGTACAAGCCGGGCAATGGGTGCGAGAATTGACAGGCAAGACCATGGATGAATTATCCGCCCTGAAAGCAGAGCTGGAGGCATCGCTACAAGCACTGGAATCCGAATATAATGCCCTCGATTCATCAGATAGTGCCCAAGGACAGAAATTGCGCGGTGAGATCAATCAGACGCAAGCAAAAATTAATGCAGTAGATAAAGCTGCTTCGAGTACAAAATTAGCCCCCAAAGATAATGCGATCAAGAAATGGCAGCGATTAGAGAGGACACTCGGTGATATTGCAGATGGATTCGAGGGTATTGGTGATGCCGTTGGGGGCACTACTGGCGAAGTCATTAGTGCGGCGGGCGAAATTGCAACTAATGCAGCCAGTATGATTAGCAGCATTGTCACTCTTACTGAATCGTCGGCGGCAGCTATTACAACGACATCAACAACCGCCGCCAGTGCGATCAAAGCTGTTGAGCGAGCATCCGTTATTCTTGCTATTATTCAAGCGGTATTGACAATAGCAACTAAAATAGCCAGCCTATTTAATAATGATGATGAAAAACAAGCGGAAATAGACCGACTGCAAGGTAGAATTGAGCAACTGCAATGGGAATTGGATAATGCCAATGCAATTCGGCTCCAAGAAAATTCTTTTAATGCTATTCAGAAGGTAAAAGACGCTTATAATGATGCGACGAAAGCGATATTGAGCGCATACGGAAAACTAAGCCCCTTCGGGGAAGCCATCGTTAAGCGAATCAATGCGGCTAAAATAGAAGAAAAGGCAATCAAAAGTATAGCAGATGCCTATTCAAACCTTAAATATACAGACAGCAATCTTCTGGGGGAAAATAAGTTTAGTGATACCCGAGATAAACTTAACAATCTTGCAGAACAGCAGTTGTTGCTTCAAAAGCAGATTAATGCAGAGAACGACAAGAAAAAAACGGACAAATCAAAGATAAAAGAATGGGAACGTCAAATTCAAGAACTTGGAGAAGAAGCTGCTGAAGTAATAAATGAGGTTGTAGAAACTATTATCGGCGGCACGGCAGAAGATATTGCAAAAGAGCTTGGCGATGCCTTCATAGAAGCGTTTTTAGAAGGTGAGGACGCCGCTAAGGCCTGGGGTGAAAAGGTAGACGAAATTGTTGCTGACATCATGAAACAAATGTTAGTCAGCAAATTTGTTGAAGAACGTATCGGAGATATTTTTGACCAGTATAAATCCAAATGGTTCAAGGATGGAGTTTTTGTCGGGATTGACGGTGTGATTGATTCCATGGGAAACTTTGCTGACGATCTCAACAAAGTTGGTGAGGAATTTCAAGCTATTTGGGACAGCCTTCCCGCTGAAACAAAGGAATTACTTGGGAATGCTGGCGCAGCTCGTCAGGAAGCCACGGAAAGAGGCTTTCAAACAATGTCGCAAGATACGGGCGATGAGTTAAACGGCCGATTCACGGACATTCAAGGCAAGGTTACCGACATCCGCGGCTATGTAATGGCGCAGACGCAATCAATAATCGGTCTTTTAACATCTATGGCCAATATTGAAACAGCCATGTACGCAAGCGTACAGGTAAATAATGAACTGCTCCGATATGCTGTGATGACCTACATGGAAATTGTGGAAATAAACGGCAATACAGCAGCCATGAGAGTTGCATTACAAGGTATTCAAGAGGATATTGCCGCAATCAAGCGCAACACCAGTGAACTATAACATGAAAATTGGTAAAGACATAGCAGACCTTGACAAGTTCATCAACGGCATTGAGGATGAAGTTGTAGATTTCATGGATGAGAAAGCACGGGAGGCATTAATAAGACAGAAAGAAGCTCGGCTACTATCTGGCAAACGCGACTACCTAAACCACACATGGAACTTACGCAGCGCCCTTGGTTACGTAGTTACTTATGAAGGCAAAGAAAAACGGCGATTTATTGGCGACCAAAATCATCCAGATCCGACGGCGGCCATTGAAACCAATAAAGTACTCAACGAAGAAAATAAAGCCGGAACAAGCATTATTTTCGCAGATGGCATGTATTACGCCGGCTTTGTCAGCTCTAAAGGTTATGATGTGATAGATACAGCCGAATTATTTTTAGATAAAGCATTAAACGAAAGAAAATGAAAAGGGATTTACTCATAAACGGCTACGATGCCTATGCAATGGGTATCACAATGGGATCGGGTTTCATTGCAAGTCTGAGAGCACCGGCAAGCCTCAAAGATTTTGTAGAGAATGACGACCCCAAAAAGGACGGCAAGCAGGTAATTTACCCCGAAAAACCGAAAGTTGCCGCCCGCGATCTGACGCTTACATTCGTGATCTTCGGCGACACGCTTGCAGAGCATACGGCGAATTACAACAGTTTTATAGAACTACTAAAAAGAGGCAAAATAGACATTAGCGTACCTTTAATATCTGCGGATATTTACCATTTGACCTACATGGGCAATTCAGGCAGCTACATGATGTCCGCAGACCTTACCACCTCACAACTGACAGTAAAATTCAATGAACCCAACCCAGCAAACAGGGTCGCAGAAACAGAAAATATATGACAACCCAACACAATAAGAGTGTAGATGCCATACGGGCGATGGCACTACAAACGGGCGCTTGTAAAAAGATAAACCGCGTCCAAGACTTCCCCGAGCTAATCAAACTGATGTTTACCCCACAAGGGATCGAGTTCTGCCAAGACCACAACTTCCCCTCGGTCGAAGTGTTCAGAAAGAACCGAGACAGTTTAGAAAGGCTGGGAGTATATGTAGATGCGGGAAATATCGCGCTCAAAGGTAAAGAGTACGTATGTATCGTCGGAGATACAGATGCTACTATAGAAGCGGCAGGGACTAAATTCATCCATACGATAATCCTGATGCACGGCGCACGGGCCAAGATCACCGCCAAAGACTACGCCGTGCTCAATATCGTAAGAATCGGCGGCGAGTATTCAATAAAGAAAGACGGAACTGTGATTGTACTGTAAAACAAAGCCGGGAATAATCCCGGCTTATTCTAATTAGAGCGAATTCAGATGTATTCATTTCTTATAAAAAGTCTTATCGTTATTTTCAGCCAGCCCATATTTTCTCATTTTAAATGAATTATCTGATTCTATGGATATTATACGTTTATCTTCTCTCCCATTAATCTCACCACTTTCTGAATAGGAGTAAAACGAAATAATAGCGCCATCATAATCCACATTAACAGAATAATAGCAATTTTCTGCTATTTCTAATAAGTGGTCATTGAAATATGTAACAAGATAAGCCGTCCCATAAACAACAACTCGACCGTCAATTACAGAAACTTTTTCTTGGGCTGATGAGTAGGGGGTAAATGTTATTTCCTCCGTTTCGGTAGTATTAGTCGTAAAACTATACAGAGACCCAATAAATTTACCATTGAGAACCTGTAATATTTCTTTTTCTGCTGGTGATGGTGAATCACCATTTTCTTTATCGTCAGAACAACTGGTAAAGACAAATGGAATTATTAAAATAATTGAAATTAAAAATTTTCTCATAGCTTATTTCAGTTTTACTGCAAATCCAGAAGCAATATACCCATCTACTACTTCACCATATTTGGTTCCTCTAATAATAGGCGTTATATTGAAATTTAGAAGAGCATTTGCACCAAGAGATTTTGCCTCTTTAACTATTTCAGCCACCATATAATCATAGCTCGGTTTAAATACATTTTCTTCTTTCCATTTAGCCTCCTTATTAATATATCCATCTTTTACGCCTATTGTAAATTTAATACTAAGATCACCAACGGATTCATAAGTAAACCCAGAAGAACTTGGGGTGATAGTAAATCCATCAGCAGTATACTCTCTATAATCAGCCAAATAGGTTTTTTGCGAATACTTTTGGATGGCGCAACTGCTCAATACTACACATGCAGATAATAAAAGTAAAATTTTCTTCATATTAATAAAATTTAGTGAGTTAGTAAATCAAATTTACAATTTCAAATTGGAATATCCAAAAAAGCGAGGAGTGATTTTCGCCACCCCTCGCCTCATGTTTTAATGTTGCCTCTCCTTTGTCGCACGTTATGCGCGTATTTGTGCCAAATCACGGCCTATCTGCCGCAAGGCATCTAATATTTCCTCCGTGCGTTTCTCAGATGGTTTTTTGGTGCCGTAAATATATTTCGACAACAAACTTTTGTGAATACCTATCGTGCGGGCAATCTCCGACACATTCAACTGCGGGAATCGACGGAATACATCCCCTATCACATTATTTGTGTCCGGTTCATCCGTGGCGTAGAAACTCGACAGGTGTATATCTTCGTCGATCTCCTCCCAGCGGATAGCATCCCCAAACTTGTTTATTTTCCACGCCTCGCGCTGGTCGTCGGTAGCTTCTTTGAGTATGGGGAAATACTCCAGCGGGCGGCTGTATGTTTTGCCGTCATTAGTGGCTATGTATATTCGGCCACCCTCGAACCAAACTTTTGTAATCTTCGCCATAATCATAATGTTTTGTACTTTGCAGTTTATTCCTCTTCTCCGAAATACTCGTGCCACTTGGCGATGATCTCCGCCTCGTACAACTCGATCACTTCGAGCGCGCGGCGCATATCGTTCGCTTTTATCCCCCGGTTGTACTTTATTTCTCGTGTAGCGATTTCTACCTTTGCGTCGTTGTCGCCGTACTCGATATGAACATGTATTGGCAAATGTTCGTCAGAGTAGAAATAAAATCGCAATCCAAAAAGGTTTAAAATTGTAGGCATCGTTATTCGTTTTTATCTACTGCAAATATAAGTCCAAAAATTTAGACCCACAAATAAAAGCGTGAAAGTAACCCCCGTATACCACTATTTCCACACCACGTTGGGGGCGCCTCGCAGAAATGCGGGGCGTTTTTATGTGGTGCCACATGCAATATAAACAGCACGAAGTGCGTTTTCGTATATAAATTGGGCTATTGTAAAAAATATTGCGTAATTTTGCAATGTGGCACATATTTTTATATATTTGTATAATATAAGGAGGTTCGGCTATGGCGACACCGGTTTTTAATTCTGAAAAATCTTTACAGGCTGTCCTGTATATTGCGAACAGGGTGGAGCGTAAAGATTTCCATAAAATTTTTAAAGTGCTCTACTTTGCAGATCGGGAGCACTTGATAAAGTATGGCCGTCCGATTACTGGTGATACCTATATTGCGATGAAAGACGGGCCGGTTCCGTCAAAGATTGATGATATATTCAAAGCTGTACGCGGAGATAGCTATTTTGCCAAGTATGCAGATATAGCGAAGTTTTCTGAATTATTCAGTGTCCACGATTGGTATTTTATTTTACCAAAAAAAGAAGCTAATTTATATTATCTTTCAAAGACAGACATTGCCGAACTTGACGATTCAATAGCCAAATATGGCTCAATGGCATGGGAAGAATTGCGTGAAAAATCGCATGATTACGCATGGCATGCCACTGCGAAAGATCGTCCGATTGCCGTTGCTGATATTATGCGAGAGGATGGGGCTGATGAAGAATTTATCAACCATGTTACTTCATTAATGGACTTCCAAAAGGCTTGTTTGTAATATGGATATTTCCCCATTGGCCCATGCTTTTATAAAAAGAGGTGCTATACTCCATTCTGATGAATTCGACTACGTCGATCATGGAAAGATGTTTGTTGTAATGGGAGAGGATGATACGCAATTATACGGCTTCTTTTTTATAAACTCCGACATCAATCCTAAAATTTGGAAAGACGAGAAAGCATTGAGTATGCAAATGCAACTCAAGAAGAGCAACTATCCTGATATACTCAAATACGATTCGTTTCTCGGCTGCCAATCTCTACTCCATATTTCGAAATCTGAACTTATAAATCAATTTTCGGACGGCAGAACGCAATATATTGGTGATTTAGTAGAAGATGATATTAATATGGCGCTTGAAGCGGTTCGACGGTCTGATTTGTATTCTGACTACGAGAAAGATACATTCTTTAAATAAATTGTGATAGACATGGGTGTAGACGCCTAAAATAATGGATCATTTTGTTATAGACGTACGGGTCTATCCGTATAATGTGTAAATTGAAACATCTGTATAGAGCCCTAAATAGTTATTTTAGGGCTCAATTTTATTTTACGATTAATTTTAAGTCCCAAAACATATGTTCGGGCAGGGAGAAATCCCTGCTTTTTTATTGATATTTTTACTGCTCCTCATTGTTATTAAAATGCACAGACGCACATTTGCATCAGAGGCTTGAGAAATCGTCGAGCCCTTGATGACATAATGGTTATTTATTCTCCGACAGGAACAGAAATATTGGACGCGCCGGTCACCAAAGAGGCTATCATCAAATATGTCCTCATGGGTGACTACTATATCGAACTGCCCTTTAATCTCCTTGAACCAACGACATTTGCTCGTGGTTCCTACATCACATATAAAGGCCGTAAGTTCGAGATAATGTCCACGGTACGCCCTGAGTTCGATAGCAAGACCGGCGGCTATAAATATACTCTCAAATTCGAGGCCCAACAAAACCACATGAAGCGTTTCGTGTGTTTCTGGCTGGGTGGTGATAATCCGGAAGCCGTATTCCACAACACCGCCGACCTCGAATCATTCGCTGCCCTGATCGTCGCCAACATGAACAAGCAGCTCGGAAGTGAAAACTGGCAGGTTGGCACGATCACGGTTGACAATCCTAAAGCTGCTAAGCTCGTATCATTCAATGGCGATAAGTGCTGGGACATCCTCAATACGATTGCCGAGACCTTTGAGACGGAATGGTGGACAGAGGAAAACAGCGACCTCGTATCGTTATGCTTTGGCAAACTGGACTTCGGATCTCCCGAAGAGTTCAGACAGGGGAATGTAGTGAAAAACATTCCCGCAAAGAAAGGGGATGATTCGAGCTACGGCACCCGGTTCTACGTCTTTGGCTCTACTCGCAATCTTACAAGCGACTATGGGCAAGCTCCGCAAGGAGGTGAAACGAATCATGTATCTGAAATTCGGCTTCGCCTGCCGGACGGACAGCGGTATATCGACGCAATACCTGGTCTTTCGGGAAGCGACATTGTGGAGCAGGTCGTGTTCTTCGATGACATATACCCCAAGAATACGGAGACTGTCACCAGCATTGAGACCGTAGACCGGGAGATCATCGAAGGGCAAACGGATAAGGCGTATGTCATGTACTGCAAAGACACGCCGTTCCGGCCTTCGGACATGATTAAAGGCGAAACCCTAGGTGCTACCTTCACGAGCGGCAGTCTTATGGGGCGGGATTTTGAGCTAAGTATAAACTACAAACCAGAGACGTGGAAACCGGAGGATGGATTTGATAAGAAGTTCGAGATCATCGCGCAAGTAGAATCATCCGGTGAAAGCCAACTTATCATCCCCAACGAAAGCCTGCATCCCGAGCCTGGAGATACGTTTGTCATAACAGGCGTAAAACTACCTAAAGAAAGGATCGAGGAGGCTGAAAAGGAGCTCTTGAAGGCCGGGGAATCATATGCCGCGAAACACAGCAGCGACACGGACGTATACGACTGCGAAACTAATCCCGTATACTGCCAAGAAAACAAGAAGAATTACGATGCCGGGCAAGCGGTTCGCCTTGTGGATCCACGCTTCGGAGAAAGCGGCCGATTATCACGCATCCAGGGATACGAAAAAAAACTATATAACGAATATATCGCCACATATACGGTAGGCGACAATACGGCATATTCTCGTATCGGCAACATAGAATCGGAGGTGAAGGCAAACCTGTACGCACAGCGCATAGGCGTTACCGAATCGGAAGCCTCAATCTACCTTATCACCCGCTACGATTCCACTGCCGCCGCAGACTACAATGCCTATTCCGCCAAGCGTGCACTATGGGAATTCGCCAACAAACAGTTCCCGGACACATTCAAAGGTAAAATGACCTTTGACGACGGTGCCCAGTTCGGGGGGTTCGCATCCGGCATGACTGGCTTTGGCGGCATAATCGACAAGAAAGGGAACGCAGAGATGCAGAGCCTGAAACTTCGGGGATTCCTGGAGGTACCGGAACTCCGCTACAACCGTGTCGAAATATCCATGGGCGATACGTGGTATGCTCCAAGTGCCGGGATCATCGAAAGCGTCGACACCACGGCCCAAACCATCACCCTCAAGCTCGAAGAAGGCGAGATCGGAAGTCCTCGGGTCGGGGATATATGTATGGGCATCTTCCACAATTTGAACACTTCGGAGAATGCAACCGCGGATTATGACGACGGCCGTGGCAACAGGCGCTTTGCCGGGTTCGCCACCTGCTATTTCCGCATCACCGAAGAGCTGGACACTGCAACTTACAAGACATTCAAGTATCAACTACGCCCGGTATCGGGAGCTTACCCCACCCAATATCATCCGGCGGCGTCGATGACCTTCGTGGGCTATGGCTCCTTCTCGAATGAGGATCGGCAGACCTCCCGCTATGAAACCCGGACATACCAGCGTTATTTAACGGGAGTTTCCGATTGGGAGTTCACTGCGTCCAATATCGCCGCGCAATATGGCGACCTGTCAAACCTGTCCGTATTCGGGATAGAGATGAGGGGGTATTCGGCATACCTGAACAACATCTATATGTCGGGCGTCATCCAGCAATTCACGCCCGGCGGCGAAGAGGTGCCCACGATCATAGACCGCGGAGTGTGGAGCGCCACGGAAACATACAACCGCAACGACGACGTATATTGGAACAACGGACATTGGCGCTGTCTGGTCGACGGCACCACGACAGAGCCCGACAAGGATGCCGAGGAGTGGGTATACTTAGGCGGATACGGGATGCTCGAAACGGTCAGCATATTCAAAAAGTCCGAGAACGAACCGGCGAAACCCACGGAGCTTAAAATACCGCCCGAAGGCTGGACTGCGGAGACGCTCCCGATGTCGGATCAACGTCCTACATGGATGTGTACCGGCACCGTTGTCGACGGGGAGGTCAAATCATGGTCTGCCCCTCAGCGCGTATCGGGCGAACCGGGAAACTGGACATCCTATGTATTTAAAAATAGCGATACGGAGCCAGCAAAGCCGACATCCTCCGACCCCATTCCGTCCGGATGGAATGACGCGCCCACTGGTGTCGGTATATGGTGGATGTCCAAGGCTACGATAGACGCATCGACCGGAAAGGCCGGGGCGTGGTCGACGCCTATCCGCGTAACGGGCGAGGATGGGGAGCCGGGGCCGCATACTGACTTCAAATACGCCAAGAATAACAGCACCACCACGGCGCCGGCGCTGGTCAAAACGGATCGCACCCCCGCAGGTTGGAGCGACACCCCGCCGTCGCTCTCTTCGGGTGAATATCTGTGGATGACCCAGGCAGAAATAGACGCCAACAATAGTCTGTTGCACCCGACGGTAGGCTGGGCAACTCCGGTACGCATATCGGGAGAGCAGGGCCCTAAAGGTGATGACGGCGCCCCCGGCGAAGACGGCGCTCCCGGCAAGGATGGCTTGCAGGGTTGCATAATCCGCCTCACGGAATGGGCATCGGGAGTGGAATACCGCAATGACCTCGACCTTGTCTCCAATGGCCCCAGATACATAGACATAGTTACGATCTATGCGAACAACAAACAGCTGAAATTCCAGTGCAGCCAGACGCACACTTCGTCTGCTTCCAACAAACCGGCGGCGGGATCCGCGTCGGCATATTGGCAACAACTCAACGACATGGTGCCGATATATACGCCCCTGTTGTTCGCAGAGAATGCCGTCATCAACTTCCTGCAAGGTATGGAGTTCGTGGTGCACAACTCCAAGACAGACATTTCCGTGAATACTATCATCGCAGGGCTCGTGGGTGGCGATATTCCACTGTTCGTCGGGAACAGTACACCGTCGAATGCGCCGTTCAGGGTTGCTAAGGACGGGTCATTCGTGGCCACCAAAGCCGATATTACAGGGACTATCAACGCATCGAGCGGAACGATAGGCAACTTTACAATTGACGAAGGAGCATTAAAATCCACAGACAGCTTCGGTGATATGCTTCTATCTTCCAATCTGATTAAGTTTACAGGCAGTAAGACTAATCTTTATCTTGGAGTCGACACCTGGCCGGCATCAACGGGTGGTGCCCTCTATGGGCCTATAAGAGCAGAAGTAAGCCGCAGCGCAGCCGGCGGCACGGCAGGCAATTACGGAGTGTATATAAATGTCACCGGAGCAGCATTATCGGATGGAACCACTACCGCTGCACGTCAGTCCGGAAACCATGCCTTATATATCCCAGAGGGGTTCATAACGGGTTTCAGGCTGAGGAATGTGCGAACCTCTTCCAATAGAACCCTGACCGACATGGACAGCGTGGTGTTCAGTACGGCTACGAGAGAGATTACGCTGACTTTACCGTCTTCACCAAAACAAGGGCAGATTTATTTCATCCGAAAGGTCGGCAGCGGCAATGTCAAGTTGACGCGCGGGAATACCCAGCACAGGATATGCACCAATTCCAACTCTCAAAACAACACTGAAATTACCTTGGATTGGGGTAAGCTGTGGATCATATTGTGGGATCATATGAACAGTATGTGGACGGCCAACTGGTGCCAATATTAACACAAAAACAGGATATATGAAAACATTGAATTTAAAAGAGTTCAAACTGTTCACCGACATTTCCCGCGCCGGGCATATTGTCGTCGATGCAAGGAAAGAGTTTGCCAACGCCATATACATGGGCATGAACGGCATCGTAGCGCATGACCTGGCATTCCGCATCCTCCACAGCGAAGGCGGCATCGAAGTTTCCGACGAGGAGGAATTGATTATCGTTGATACCGCAAAGATGTGCAAGGCGGTCTTCTACGACAGTATCATGTCCGCTCTCAAAAAAGAATAAACGCTCGAAAGGAATATGAAACGCATCCGGATAGGCAAGGACATAGAGATACATTGGCCGATACTCACCAATGGGCAGCAGGTAGCACTCGAAGGGCGCGACCTGAGACTCTTCGTCCATTTGCCTTCGCATATGGACATTCCCGTCGATTTCACCACCGAAGGCAACACCGCGATTTTCACCATCAGCGGAGCAATGCAAAAATCCATCGGGGTGTACCGTCTCACCATGTGGGAGAATTTGCAGAAGAGAGGGCAAACGGCGGTCGACTACTGCAAGGCCTTCGAATTGGTTCCTACGACACTTTTGGAAGGTGGCGAAGACGAAAGCAACCTTACAACGGAAACTGTCAACCTTGAGGCGTCAAGCCTTGTTATCGGATTGCCCGGCGAGAGTGCTTACGAGGCATTCAAGAAATACAACCCGAATTCCGAACTTACGGAGGAAGAATATGCCGAAGCCCCTATCGACGCTGCAAACGCCGCGAACGAGGCGGCAAATGCGGCAAATGACGCTGTAAATAAGGTCGGGAATATTGACAAACTCCTTGCCCAAAAGGTCGACAAGGAAGAAGGGAAAGGGCTTTCGACGAACGACTACACCGACCAGGAGAAGGAGAAGCTGGCCGGGCTCTCCAACTACGACGACACGGAGATAAGGAAGGAGTTGTCCGACAAGGCATCCAAGCAGGAACTGACGGAGGCTGCGGCGGGCGCACTGGCTGAAGCAAAGTCGTACACGGACACCAAGACAACAGAACTATGGAATAATGTCAGCGATGTGTTTGACGCCACGTCCGAGGAGCTCAACAGCAACATATCCGGCGGGGATGCGCAGACACTGACCGAGGCCAAAAACTATACGGACAAGGCGATCTCAGAAATTCCCACCCCGGACGTCAGCGGCCAGATCGAGCGGCACAACACCTCCCCCACGGCGCATCCCGACATCCGGGAGCTGCTCAACACCTGCGTAGGACTGCCGGAGTTCAACGACAAAACCTACGAGCTGACCTTCACGACAAAGGGCGGTGCCAAGTTCATCATCGACCTGCCTATCGAGATGATGGGGCTGCATTACAACGAGGATACCCAATCTATCGAGTTCGTAAATGCCGACGGCTCCATATCCTCCATCCCGGTTTCTGACTTCGTGAAAGTATATGTCGGCTCTATCGGTTCCGAGATACAGGTTACGGTCGAAGGCTCCGAAATCCGCGCCTCCCTGCTCAACAACACCGTATCCTGGGACAAGTTGACACTGGCATTGCAGGAGATGATCCAGGGCAAGGCCGACCGCACGGAGCTTCCCACGAAACTGTCCGAACTGGAAAATGATTCCGGATATGTGACTTCGGAAGAATTGAATACTGAATTAGGCTACAAAGACCACGTAGCCTACATCCTCAAGGACTTTACGAAGAGCTATTATAACAATACGGGCTCGGACATCACGGATCGGAGCATGGTCGTTACGCCTACGCAGTCAGGCGTGACGTCGAACTTCTCCCTGACCAGCCGCATCCCGGTCGCAGCTTCGGACTTTATTTTCGTGCGCATGAAGCTGCGCGTGGACAAAGAGTGCTCTTTGCGGATCATTACCTATTCGGACAATCTCGACCAGCGGGGCCGCTGGTTCGTCCTCAAGGCAGACCGCACCTACGAAATCTACTACCGCGGCAAGGCGGCGTCGGTAGCGGGAGGGCTGAATGTGGGCACCAGCATATCCGCAGCCACCAATATCGGCCAGAAGGTCACCATCGAGGATTTGATCGTCACGCTCAATAACTATGACGCATGGTGCGATGCCGAGAGCCGGGCCACGCTGAAAAACTTCGACACGGACTCCTTCACCGTGGACGAGGGCGGGACGGGGCATTTCTTCTCGGTCGCGCAGGCGTGCGACTTCGCAAGGGACGCCTTCGATGTCGTGAACAACGCGGTTACGGTGTTTATCCGCAACGGCCTTTACGATCACGAGGCCCCGAAGAATGTGGCGATGGGTTACCCGTATGCGATCATCAACAAGGGGGCGAACCGCATATCGCTTATCGGCGAGAGCCGCGACGGCGTCATCGTCTCGTATGAGAACAACTCCGTGAACCGCGCCAAGATCATCGAGGCGGGCGGCGAATGCACCATCGCCAACATGACCGTCAACTGCCTGAACGACGAGAGTTATACGGACGCCAGCGCCGGCGGTCACCAAGCCTGCTACTGCATACATATCGATTCGGTCTTTGCCGCATCTGAGCGATATTTCACGACGGTACGGAACTGCAAACTCTTCAGTACGTGCCATTCACCCGTCGGCGCGGGCCTTGCCGACAACCAGACCATTCGGTTAGACGGCTGCGAGTGCGTCAGCGACACGCACGTAGGCACTTCGACGGGCGCGGCCACCATCCACGCAAGCACCGATGCTGCGGCGAAAAATATGGCCGTCGAGATCATCGGCTGCCGCCTGCTGTCGCTCGACGGAACCAAATCGCTCTACATGCCCGACGTGGAGGGCGGCGCTCCCTTCACACAGGTCGACGTCACGCTGCTGGGCAACACCTACTACACGACGGGGCCGGAGATCACCGATGCCGACTTCTTGTCCAGGCACAAGCTCACGCCGTGGTCGGATGCTTCGTTCAGCGAAATTTCGGTTATCGCGCACTCGGACTGCACGCTCGAAGCGCGCGTGACGCACCTCGAAGGGCTACTCGTGGGAGTGCTCTCGGGCAAAGTGCTGATCCCGGAATTGCAGGTGAAGAAGCTGGGCGTCTGGGGCGACAACAACCTGGTCGTCACGGGCGAGGGCGCGCCGGCGAAAGCCCCCGACCGCGCGGGACAGTTCTATGTCGATACGAAGAACAACGCGGTCTACCACTCCGTGGGTAACGGCGCGGTGTCGGACTGGAAGAACGCTTAAACTACATACAACATGTCACAAGTCAACAAATACGCCAACAAGGCGGGTTACACGGCCGACAAGAATCGCAAGGACACACAGTCGGCGGTATCCTACATCGAGGACGACGGGGCGCTCATCTACGACGGCGTGAACGTCGTAGTGGACAAGCCGGCCGCCGGGGTTGGTGACCTTGCGGTCTTCGACAAGACCACGGGAACTATCCGCTTCGTCAAGGGTGCGACGCTTGTTGCAGAGCAGCTGCCGCCGCAGCTTGTCCCGGTGGCCGTGGTCTATGCCCGGCAGGGCGAGCGGGTGCTGATCGTGTCGCTCCGCAACGCGGCATCCAAAGTTAGATGGGCATATAGCTATGAGGTGGCATTGTCGGGCTTCAACCTCGCCGCGGGCGGTGAATTCACGCTGAACATCTATACCCGCGAATTCTCGTTTACGTACCCTGCGGGTTCGACATTGGCAGACATTGCCGCACTTATAAATTCTAAACCGGAACTCAAAGCTACATACTCCTGGGTGGCCTCGGCCTCCGAAGAGCTTTCCGCGGTTGTCATGACATGTGATGCATGGTCTACGATAGAGGGGCACAAAAAGATTTCGGCAACAGGCTGCACGTTGACGCGCCGCGCCGTGGATGTGGATTACCAAAGTATCCTAATCCTGGACACGGGTGAAGCGGAGTATTACATCCGCCGCAAGAATGGTGCGAAAGGGACTGCGGCGGGTGGTGTCCTCGACCAGTTCGCGGAATATTATTCGGAGAGAGGCCAGAAAGCCACGGGGCAGAAGCCGGGAAGCGACATAATCATTCAGGAAAGCGTTTTCACCGAAGTCGACAACCCCGATCTGGTTGCCGTGTATCCCACCTACAAGGACTACCTGTTCGCCGAGCACATGGTACAATATCCTACGGCGTTCGGGACGATGTTGCAGGATGGCAAGATCAACACGAACCTGATCGGACGGCTTACCTTCGAGGACATTTATGGTAAGACACAGTACCGCTACCCAGCCGCTGCGGCCGCTCTCGACTTCGGCATCACCGTGGAAGGGATGACGACGGGACTGGAGGCGGGTGCATGGTGGCTGCCGTCGTCGGAAGAGGTCTACCTGCTGATGCACGACAGGGTGCGTTTCGTCGCTGACGTGGAGAAAGACCCCGTAAACCGTACCCTCTTACGCTTGAAAGCTACCATGTGCTATGGTTATAATTATCATGTCCATACTTCGTGCGAGCAGGCGCTGGGAGGCATATTTATTTACAGTGGAGGCGCTGGCACCGTGGGCTATACAGGCAAATGTTTTAAATTTTCCGCCCGTCCGGTCTGCGTCTTATAACTATCAGAATCATGGAAACACAACGACAGATCGACATCCTCGAATCGCGGCAGCTCGAATTACGGGCGGTCATGGCCAAATCCGACGACAGGGCGGCCAAATGCATCAAGTCCGGCCTTGACTTCCGGGCTACCTATCCTCTGGATTATGAGGAGTACGAAGCGGCCAACGCGGAGTACAACGCGAACGAAAAGACCCTTGCGGAGCTGAGGGCCCGGCGTGCCGAAGAGCTGGCCGCCGAAGAAACGGTTATGGACTTTCAAAACGGATAGGGCATGGATACCTGGCTGCAATGGATGACGGCGATATTCGGTGCCGGGGGTGTGGGTTACCTGCTTATCGACCGTTTTGCCCGGACACGGGAACAGAAAGGCTCCGATTCGGCGGATATGGTGAGCAAGATAAGCGATGCGTTCGACAAGACGTTGCAGACCACCATGCGCTATTCGCAGGAGGTTATCGACAAGATGAAACAGGACGACGAACGCAACGAACGCCGTTACAAGGAGTTGGAAATCCGCTATGCGAAACTCGAAACTCGTTTTGACGAAAAAGAAGCCGACCGTGAATACCTCAAGGAGATCGTCAGCCGCTCGGTAGAGTGTAAATTCCTCAAGGAGGGGCATAATAACGAATGCCCGGTATTGCGGGGCAACCAGAAGCGGCTGGCTGCGAAATGCAAATCCTGCTCCGATAAGGTCGAAGAAAAGCGGAAGGCAAACCAATAACGATATTTGGAAAACTACGAACAAAAACAAAAGGACAAATGAAAAAGAAATGGATCGTATGGAGCATCGTTGCGGCCGTGGCCGTAGTGCTCGGAATCGTATTCCCGGGTTACATCCTCGTGGGGGTTGTTTGTGCTATGGCCGGATGGGTCGGGCATATCCTGTACACTAAACACATCGCGCAATGACACGAGGGCTCAGAAACAACAACCCGCTCAACATCGAGAAGACACGGGGCGGCAATCCCTGGCAGGGCGAGGTCGTACCGTCGAAAGACAAGCGTTTCGCGCAATTTACGACGGTGGCATACGGCTATCGGGCTGCCTTCAAGCTGTTGAACAACTACCAGCGTAACTACGGGCTGGACACGATCCGCAAGATGATCGGCCGCTGGGCCCCGTCGGAGGAGAACCACACGGACGCCTATGTCCGCACCGTGGCGGAAAGATCGGGGGTGCCCGCCGACAGTCGGATCACCACGACCAACCGCGACGTGATGGTTCCCATCGTAGCTGCGATGTCGTTCGTAGAGAACGGCGTCGAGGCCAAGATGCTCGACGTACAGGCCGGGTGGGATTTGTTCGTAAAGGCATGAAACGCCTGCTCCTCTGCCTGCTCGCCGCCCTTGCGGCCGGGGCGCTGCTCTTCGGCTGGGGATACCGCCGGGGCGCCGCGTCGGTGGTTGTCGAAGAAACGACGCGCATCGACACGGTGTTCTACCCGCGGCCGGAACCGCTGCCCGGCACGTACCGCCTGGCCGACATCTCGGTGCCGGTGCTGCTCTTCGCGCCGCCCGACACGGTGACGGAGACCGTCGTTGTGAAAGTCGGGGCAGACAGCGTGCAGATGAAGGTGGCGATGGAAACGCGCCCCTACTCGGACAGCACCTACCGGGCACAGGTCAGCGGGCCCCGGATCGGCAACCTTCGGCCGACGCTCGACTGGATAGAAACATACGACCGCACGACCACCCAACAGCAGGTAGTCACCCGGCGCAGCCGCTTCGCCCTGACGGCCGGGGTCGGAGCGGCGTACACACCGCAAGGGTTCCAGCCTACGGTCGGCGTAGGAGTAGGTATTATTTTATGGCAATTCTGACAGGTATGAAGATAATTTATAACGACATCATCCCCTTCAAGGGATACAAGGCTATCAATCTGTTCGGGATCGTATTTGCCCGCAAGTCCGCCCGCCCGTTGTCGGATAAAAATAAAAACCACGAAGCGATACACACCGCACAGATGAGAGAACTGTTATATGTGCCCTTCTACATCGTCTACCTATTGGATTGGGTATTTCACGGCTTCAAGTACCGAAGGATAACTTTCGAACAGGAAGCATATGCCCATGAAGATAACCCTGAATACCTTGAAATACGAAAACACTACGCGCAATGGAAGAGCTGATTTACATATACTGGGATGACTTCCCATCGGTTGTAACCGAATAACGGGCCTTGGGGTACGGGCATAAAAAAGTCCCCAACGCTTTCCCGCATATACCACTATACGATTGTGCCAACGCACCACATTGAGGACTTATTCCTTGAATCGGTGTGTTGGCTTTTTGTATAGTGGTATAACAAATTTATAATAAAAAATCGGGAAAGCATATGCGTAAATCGGAGCTTTTTGCACAAATACTCGAATGTGTTGCATTTGAAACTGAAATAGCCAAAGAACAAATCCTTTCGAAGGATAAATTTCAAGATGTGGTCGATGCACGTTACATGCTCGTGCACTTCTGCCATAAAAACGGCATGTACATCACCGACATCGCCCGGATGATGCGCTTCTCCCGCCGGGCCATAGAGAAGATGGTCGCCGGGTTCGATGAACGCAAGCGATACAGCCACCCTATATTCGAAATACAGTGCGAACTTATTGCGAAGAAGTTGCCTCCCATCTGCGCCCCAATGAATTGATATGCCTGCCGCCCGCAGCCACCTTTGCAATGTTGCAACAGGTGAACGCCCGGCCTTGACAGGGGCGGCAATCATTCAATAATTATTAAAAATGGGTTCGGATAAAACTTATATTTTCGATGGAGGCGGCTCGGGTGGCGGCCTTGACATCGCGGCTCTCGTCTCGTCAATGATGGGCAACAAGGGCATGGATCCCAACCTCGTAGCGGCACTCATGAACGGTAACAACAACCGTGGTGCATGGGGCGGTGACGGGTGCTGGTGGATCTGGATCATCCTGCTGTTCTTCTGCTGGGGCGGCTTTGGTGGCAACGGCTTCGGCGGTAACAACGCCAATGGCCTTCCTGCGCAGCTCAACGGTGACGCCGGACGGGAACTTCTTATGAACGCAATCCAAGGGAACGGCGCAGCCATCAATCAGCTGGCATCGTCGCTCAACTGCTCTACGCAGCAGATTCAGAACACGCTGTGCAACATCCAGGGCACCCTCGGCATGTCAAGCCAGCAGATCATCAACGCTGTACAGTCGATGGGATGCCAAATCGGCAACCAGATCGCCGCGTGCTGCTGCGATATGAAGCAGGCCATCAATGGCGTCAATGTGGGCATGGAGCGCGGATTCAGTAGCGTTGCCTATGAAACACAACGTCAGACCTGTGATTTACAAAACACAATTCGCGAAACTTCTCAAAGCGGGACTACAGCGATAATTTCCAAACTGGATCAAATGCAGGCAGCTGCATTGCAGGATAAAATTGATGCCCTGCGCGAAAAGAACAGCACGCTGACCACGCAGCTCAACCTCGAACACCAAAACGCCTACATGGCCGGTGTTGTAGGACAGGCTGTAGCACCCGTGAACGCCGCTGTAGCGGCTTTGCAGAATGACGTGAATAGCATCAAGTGCAAGCTGCCCGAAACGGCTACCGTGCCCTATTCGCCTATTGTCGGTGTGCCTACGTGTATTGCCGCACAATATGGTCTCGGATATGGTGCAGGGTTTGGCTTTGGGGGGAGCGGCGGATTTTGGGGATAATGCTATTATTCGCCGATAGGTGAAATGTTCTTTGACTTACTGATAAGAGGCTTCCCAATCCGAAAGCCAGCGCCAATGAAATCCTTTCAATGTGCGAGTTGGTTTTCGAATGCATTCATATATTCCTCCGATGTGAAATCCGTGTAATTGATGGGCTTCGGATGCTGTTTTATATTTTGCAACCAATATTCCATTTTTAATCTGGACAATTGGCTTTCTGTTTTTCTTGTTGGGTATTCTTCGTGCTTTTGCTGCACACTCTCTTGTGACAGGGTTAAGCATGTTCATTGAACGAGTACACCAACGAAGATTACGTGCCACATTGTTCGTCCGGTTCCCATCTATATGGTCTACATATGCATAGTTATTAGGATTGGGGATGAACGCTTTAGCAACAAGCCTATGGACTAATTCAGTCTTATCTACTCCGTGTAGGGATGTAAGTCTAACTCTCAAATATCCTCCCCGATTTGGGCGAGGAGTTAATATGCGAGGTTTAGTCGTCCAACTATTGTTATTACCTCCGCTCACGCGATGGGATAGCGATGAAACCCTACCATAATCAGATACCGCGAAATAGCCGAGCGTACCATCAATAATACGCCATTCTTCTCCTTCGAGAGCAACACTCTCTATGAATTCCCGATTTGTCATTGCCAAACAATTTAGTGGTGCCAAACGAGAAAAAGAGGGAAGGACGTTTGGCAAGCCCTTATCAGTTGGTCATGACTCCAACCTATCCCGATGTAAAATTAGTTATAATAACTTAAAATACAAAAATATGGCAGTATTCCCATTTCAGTATGTTAACCGCAGAGGCATACCGGTACTAAAAACTACAGGCGTGACAGTGGAGACCACAGGGGTTGTGTTTTCCTTTCCCAACCACGCATTTGCAAATTCGTGGTACCGGGGACTCGTGCTGGTTGAGTTGGTACAGGAAATCCCTGCCGGCACAACGGGAACACTTCCCGTGCTGTTTGAAACCAACGGGCAAAATAAGAATCTGACGACGTACAACGGAGCAAATGTTACAGTATCGGATATTCCGGGGTCAGGGGTATACCAGATATGGTATGACAAGCAGACCGATACTTTGCAATTGATGACCGGTGCCGTCTGAATTAAAAAAACAATTAACCGAAAGACGGGGAGGAGGGCTCCTTCTCCCCTATCTTTCACAAATCATTAACCAAGATGTTTCAGAACTTGAGAAAAGGCTCCTTAGTCTACGTTTTCGACAACAGGGAACAGCCTAAGTTTTATACAGCCAACGTAAAAGACGTATCGGCACCGTATTTCCCGCCCCAAAAGCCCGGGCAATTCTCGCCGATGCCGCAATTCATCAACATCTCGATAGAGGGCAACGAGCCCTGGGGCGTCCCTATGCAAGCGGACATCGTTTCAAAAGACGGACTTACCGTAGCGACGACACGGGAAGTGTTGAAGCCGACCATCATGGAGGCACAGCAGGCAAGCCGTGACATCGTGGAATCATTCGACAGGCACAAAGCCAACCTGAAGGTCTACGACGAGATCCTGATGCAGCTCGACCCCGAAGCTGCGCGTTCAAAGGAGCTCGAAGCCGAAAACAGGGAGTTGCGGAAGATGCTCGCTGACATGAACGAACGGCTGAGCCAGATACCGACGGCGGAAGAACTGAGGAGCCTTGTCAAGTCTGAACCACCTGCAAAAACAAAGTAACTATGGGTTGGAGAATCATAGGTGAAGGCCGTGGCGGCTTCGGCGGCCACGAAGAGGAGATGGAGCGGGAGCTCCGACGCGCCTACGAAGAAGGCTTTGAAGAAGGCCGGCGTGAAGGCCGTGGCGGATACGGTGAGCGTGGCAGCTACGGACAAGGTGGCGGCTACGGCGAACGTGGCGAGTATGACCGCGGCGGGTATGAGTATGACGACGCCTACGGCGAACGCCGTGGCGTAAGGGGTACAGGCCCCTATTCGCGGTATCGCAGGCGGTAAACCGGAGGGAGGGGGCCGCAGTGCCCTCTCCAATTTTTAAATCGAAAAATATGGACAGGTTAGATACACATGAAAACTTCCCGGCAGGGTTCCGGGAATATCTCGAAAATTACGGTTGGCACTTTTCAAAGAAGATGTGCGAATTCGCCGTTTCCCGCATGAAGGACAGGAACGGCAAGAAGATCGAGCCCTATTCTAAGGATAAGGTGGATGCGCTGCTCAAGCAGTACGGCATCGAACTCAAAAAGGACAAGGGCTATGATTGCGTGTACGTCTGCAACATGGCATTGGCGGACTATTTCGGGTCGTCGATACCCAATCCACAATACCTGGCGATGTTCATACGTGACTATATCAATGACGAGGACGGCTACGACGGCTTGCCATTTACACGTTACTATGCCGATACCATCGGCTCGGGAACACCCATCCTGTGGGAAGAGATGATGTAGCCATGGAAGAATACCCCCAGATCAGCGAATTCACAAACGACAACGACGAAATCGATGAAAAATATCGCAACGCTCGTCCGTAACCTGCCTGCCGACAAGTACCAGGAACTGGCCGGGGCGGTGAACGACGTATTCGAGAACAAGCGCTTCAACCGGGCACAACGCAGAAGGCTGGCGCGAAACTGGCGCAAGTACGGAAAAAGGGAGGAAAAATGAAGATTCGGGACTTGAGTATTCACAAGTATGGTTGGACGTTGCGCATATATTATGCCGTGACGTGCTACTATACGGGCGAAATACTCAAGTCCCTTACCGATATCGGATGCCCCGATACGGTTCTTCATCGCGTACAGGGGAATATGGTGAAGTGCGAAATGGATACGGGATTCACCTACTCCAACAAGGAGCATCGGCAAAGTGTCATCGTAATAGGGATGCACTCCTCGCCGTGGGAATTTCTCAACAGCTTTGAGCACGAACTGCGGCACCTCGTAGATGATATAGCCCTTACCCTCGGCCTGCCGATGGCCGGGGAAGAGGTAGCATACCTTACCGGCGAAATAAACCAGGCGCTATGGGAAGATGTGCACCAATTCACCTGTTGTAAATGTAATGGACATGGAAAAAGATGACACACAATACTGGATGGCGATGCTCGAAGTGAGCGAATGCTGCGCACCCATATTCGCTGCCGTCGTATGCGAGTTGATGAATACGATGTAGTTATATTTCCGGGATTAAATCAACGGCTTCACGCTTCTTTTCGTCAATGATTTTTGCGTATATCTGAGTTGTTTGGATATTAGTATGACCGAGCAACTTAGATACAGTGTATATATCTGTCTTATAAGTTATTAGCAATGTTGCAAAAGTGTGACGCGACACATGATAAGTCACATGTTTTTTTATGCCCGCTTTTTTAGCCCATTTATCTAAATATTTCTCAATCACCCATACCATTGGGAGAGAAAATATAATCCCGGTCTCACATTCTGTTTGAGGCAACTGATTTAAGGCATTTGCAGAAAGGGGCACCCAAATTGGCGTGCCTGTTTTTTGCTGTATTACGCGCACTTGCCTTTTATCGTCATCTATCCATTCAATATCTTCCCATCTTAATTTCTGAATGTCCGACAAGCGCAACCCACAAAAGCAACTGAATAAGAATGCCCTTTTAACCATATCATATTCGCAGGGCGTGTTAATCAACTTTTTGATTTCCTCCATCACAAGAAACGTGCGCGGTTTATTTTCGGCTTCTGGACGGTCTTCTGCCGATATGGAATCAGCAGGATTTTTTTCGATAACCCCCTCTTTGACAGCCCTATTCAAAGCTGTAGATAATACTTGAAAATACAGCGCCCTGGTTGCGCCAGTTAATAACTTTCCTCCACGCCCTCGGACTTTGTTAAGGTATTCAATATACCCCTGCAAATATTGCTTGTCAACCTGTTTGAATGTAATTTTGTTGCCAGAGTATGCCACCAGATGATTTATTGAATTCTTGATGCTCTGAGCATACATCCTCCCTCCCTTTTCCAGGTATCGTGCCGATTCGGATTGCAGATAATCAATAAAACGTAACTTAACCTGCGCCTTTGAATTAGAAAAACCATGAGAGCGATTCTGCATTTCAACGATTTTTTCAGATTTTATAGCATTCGCCAAGCTAAGCGTCTCTTTATTTTTTATCCTATCAGCATTCGAGTGTTCTGGGATAAGATATAAATGTAAAAAATCATAAACACGATGCCCAGACTGGTAAATGTCAAGATATAAAGAAATATTCCCATTCTTTAATAGTTTGCGTCTTAATTTGACTGGCTCTTTAATCTTTGCAGTAGTCATGGGTAATGAGTTTACCGCGAAGATAGTAATAATTTGAATTTAGAGTAACAAACGAGTAACAAATTGACGACAAGTAACAACAATATGACGATAGAGAATACACTAAAAATCACATTGTCAAAAATAAGCAAAGCCCCATAAAACAGGGGCTTTACTTGTCATTTGTTAATTAGTATTTGTCGTGAGTTTGCTGCATTGATTTACGAGCCGAAGTTGTCGTAGAGGATATTCTCCGACGGCACTCCGAGGTCGTCCAGCATCTTGACCACCGACGCGATCATCATCGGGGGGCCGCACATGAGGTAGATGCAGTCCTCGGGCGCCTGGTGGTTCTTGAGGTAATTCTCATAGAGCACGTTATGCACGAAGCCCGGGGTGTATTTCACGCCCGCGGCATCCGCCTCGGGATCGGGACGGTCGAGCGCCAGGTTGAACTTGAAATTGGGGAACTCCTTTTCGATGGCATGGAACTCGTCCACATAGGGAGCCTCCTTCAGCGCACGGGCACCGTACCAGAACGACACGGGGCGCTTGGTCTTTTCGGTCTTGAACAGATGCATCAGGTGGCTGCGCATCGGGGCCATACCGGCACCGCCGCCGATGAAGATCAGCTCCTGCGTGTCGGGCAGGTTGTCCGGCAGGAAGAACTCGCCGTAGGGGCCCGAGATCGTCACCTTGTCGCCCGGCTTGCGGGAGAAGATGTACGACGAGCAGATACCCGGGTTCACCTTCATGAACCCGCCCGTAGCCTTGTCGAAAGGCGGCGTGGCGATACGGATGTTGAGCATGATGATATTGCCCTCGGCCGGGTGGTTGGCCATCGAGTAGGCACGGAACGTAGCCTCGGGGTTGGTCGTAACCAGATCCCACATCTTGAACTTGTCCCAGTCGGCACGGTAGGCCTCGTCGACGTCCATGTCCGAGAACTTGATGGCATCGTATTTCGGGATGTCGATCTGGATGTAGCCGCCGCTGCGGAACTTGAGGTTCTCGCCTTCGGGCAGCTTGACGACGAACTCCTTGAGGAAGGTCGAGATATTGCGGTTCGAGACCACGGTGCACTCCCACTTCTTGACGCCGAGCACGGCTTCGGGAACCTGTATCTTGAGGTTCTCCTTCACCTTGACCTGGCATCCCAGGCGCCAGTGCTCCTTGGCCATCTTGCGCGTGATGAAACCGGTCTCGGTGGGCAGGATGTCGCCGCCACCCTCGATCACCTGGCATTTGCACATGCCGCACGAACCGCCGCCGCCGCAGGCCGAAGGCAGGAAGACCTTGTTGTTGGCCAGCGTTGCGAGCAGCGTCGAGCCGCTTTCGGTCGTGATGACCTTCTCGCCGCCGTTGATGTCGATCGTAACTTCGCCCGACGAGGTCAGTTTGGCCTTTGCAAAGAGAAGCAGCCCCACCAACAGAAGGGTCACCACCAGAAAGGCAATGATTGCAACTATAATAGTCAATTCCATTTTTTCCGAATCTCTTTTAAGGTTAGAACTGAATACCCGAGAAGATCATGAAGGCGATACCCATCAGGCCGGTGATGATAAACGCGATACCGGGGCCCTTGAGCGCCGCGGGAATCTGCGAGTAGGTCGTCTTCTCGCGGATGGCGGCCATCATGACGATGGCGAGCCACCAGCCCAGGCCGGAACCCAGGCCGTAGACGATCGACTGCCAGAGCGACGTCAGCTCCAGCGCATCGACCTTCTGCTGCATGAAAAGCGAGCCGCCCATGATGGCGCAGTTCACGGCGATCAGCGGCAGGAAGATACCCAGCTGGCTGTAAAGCGTCGGCGAGAACTTCTCGACGGCCATCTCCACCAGCTGCACGAAAGCGGCGATGGTGGCGATGAAAACGATGAACGTCAGGAAGTCCAGGTTCACATCGGGCAGCCCGGCCCACGAAAGGGCGCCTGCCTTGAGTACGAATTCATACAGGAGGTAGTTCAGCGGCACGGTCATCACCATCACGAACGTAACGGCGGCGCCGAGGCCGAGGGCCGTTTTTACGCTCTTCGAAACGGCGATGTAGGAACACATGCCGAAGAAGAACGCGAAGACCATGTTGTCGATGAAGATCGACCGGATAAAGATATTCAATGATTCCATACGTTACCCTCCTATTTTTCCTGTAAATCCTTATTGCGCGAACGGTGCACCCAGATGATGCAGCCCACGATGATCAGCGCCATCGGCGGGAAGAGCATCAGCCCGTTGTTGTAGTACCAGCCGCCCTCGGCCGCATACCAGCTCTCGGGGATGATGCGCCAGCCCATCAGGGTGCCCGAGCCGAAAAGCTCGCGGAAGAAAGCCACGATCACCAGGATCAGGCCGTACCCCAGGCCGTTGCCGATACCGTCGAGCAGCGACGCCCACGGCTTGTTAGCCAGCGCGAATGCCTCGATACGTCCCATGACGATACAGTTGGTGATGATAAGGCCGACATAGACCGACAGCTGCTTCGACACCTCGAAGACAAAGGCCTTGAGCACCTGGTCGACCAGGATTACCAGCGCGGCGATGACCACCAGCTGCACGATGATGCGGATGCGCGAAGGCACGCCGTTGCGCAGCAGCGACATCACCAGGTTCGAGAAACCCGTCACGACCGTCACGGAGAGGGCCATGACGATGGCGGGCTTGAGCTGCACGGTGACGGCCAGCGCCGAGCAGATACCCAGGATCTGCACGATGACCGGGTTGTTCGCGGAGAACGGCCCCGTCAGGAACTTCATATTCTTAGCCGAAAACAAAGGCTCTTTTTCTTGCTTACTCATTGTTTCCTACATTTTCTTCGTTAGACTCATCCCGCACGGGAGCAAACACGACATCCTCGATTGCGGCCTTGCGCTTGGCTTCGAGCAGCGGCAGGTAGTGGTGCAGGCTGTTGTAAAGCATCGCCGTCACGCCGTCCGAAGTCTTCGTACCGCCCGAAATGGCATCCACTTCATGCTCGGGATCCTGTGCGCCGCCCTTACGCAGCTTCACGGAAACGAACTGGTCGCCCTTGAAAATCTTCTTGCCGACGAACAGCGCCTGGTATTTCGGCGTGGCGATCTCGGCACCCAGGCCCGGGGTCTCGCCCTTGTGGGCCATGATGATACCGGCCATCGTGTCCATATCCTTTTCGAGCGCCACATAACCCCAGACCGGGCCCCAAAGACCGGTACCCGTAACCGGGATCACCACACGGCCGTCCTTGGCCTCGAACACGGGGAATTTGCCGTCGTCGAAAGCACCCGGCAAGTCCTTGAGCAGTTCGAATACGTCCTGCCCCTCGACTTTCTCGCCCCGGGCGTCGACGACGTAGGCGTCGATGAAGGTGTCGTAGTTCTGCCCCTGCGCCGAGAGCGACGAGAGGATCGAGGATTTCTTTTCGTTCAGCTCGTTGGCATACTGGCGCTTCTGGAGCGAGAGTGCCGCCACGGCGAGCAGCGTCGCCACGATCACGACCATCACGGTCGAATACATTATAATATATGCGTTGCCGTTCTTGTCGCTCAGCATCCCCTTCTTCTTCGCGTCCTCGATCTCGACGAACGCCGAAGCGGGAGCCGCGCAAACGGGGCATGTTTCGGGAGCGGCCTTCCCTTCGTGGATATAGCCGCAGACTGTGCATTTGAATTTTTTCGTTGCCATATATCTCCCCTATTTCGCCAGTTTAACACGTTTCTTTCTGCGCGAGATGTTCGCCTCGACCACGTAGTAGTCCACCAGCGGAGCCAGCGCATTCATAAAGAGGATCGACAGCATCATGCCCTCGGGATAGGCCGGGTTGACCACGCGGATCAGCACTGCCAGCGCACCGGTCAGCAGCCCCACGATATACTTGCCCGTATTGGTCTGGGCCGAGGTCACGGGGTCGGTGGCCATGAAGACGGCACCGAATGCGAAACCGCCGATGATCAGGTGGTACCATGCCGGATAGGTCGTCACACCGATCGCCTGGAAGAAATAGCCCATCGCCAGCCCGCCGACGAATACCGAAACCATCGTGCGCCACGAAGCGACGCCCGTGAACAGGAGGATCGCGGCGCCCAGGAGGATTGCCAGCGTCGAGGTCTCGCCGATACACCCCGGAATGAAACCGAGGAAGGCATCCATGGCCGAATAGCCCATCTGGCCCGTGGTGCTCAGGTTTTCGAGTGCCGTAGCGCCCGAGAAGCCGTCCACCACCTGCGGCACATAGCCCGGGATATTGGCTGCGACGTTCTTCATATCTTCCGTCATGCCTGCAATCCACACCGTAGCGCCCGACATCGAGGGCGTATAGGCGAAGAACGCGAAGGCGCGGGCCAGCAGCGCGGGGTTGAAGACGTTCATACCCGTACCGCCGAACACCTCCTTGCCGAAGATGACCGAGAAGGCCGTGGCCAGCGCCACCATCCACAGCGGGATGTCCACCGGCATGATCATCGGGATCAGCAGGCCCGTCACAAGGAAACCTTCATTGACCTCGTGGCCGCGGGCCTGTGCGAAGGCGAACTCGATGCCCAGGCCGACGACGTACGAAACGACGATGATGGGCAGCACCTTGAGGAACCCGAACCAGAGCGAAGCCCAGAATTCGGGCTGTACGCCCTGCGAGAGGAAATGCAGGTAACCCGTGTTATAGAACCCGAACAGGAGCGCCGGCATCAGGGCGACGACCACCATGATCATCGTACGCTTCATGTCGTTGCAGTCGCGTATGTGCGCGCCTTTCTGCGTCGTGGTGTTCGGTACGAACAGGAATGTCTCGAACGCATCGAACGTCGACTCCAGGAAGCCCAGCTTGCCACCCTTGGTGAACGTGGGCTTGATCTTATCTACCAAATTGCGTAATGCGCTCATCGTTATGCCTCCTTAATCATTAAGTTAATACCGTCGCGGATGATCTGCTGTATCTCGATCTTCGAGGGGTCTACGAATTCGCACAGGGCGAAATCCTCCTCCACGACCTCGTAGATGCCGAGGTTCTCCATCTTGTCGATGTCGCCGGCAAGGCAGGCCTTCAGCAGGTACATCGGGTAAATGTCCATCGGCAGGTACTGCTCGTAGAGCCCCGTCACGACGAACGGGCGCTCGCCGCCGTTCATGTTGGTGTCGAGGTCGTAGGCCTTCTTCGGGCAGAGCCACGAGAAATAGGAGCGCGATACGGAGAACTTGTTGAAACGGGGCATCGCCCAGCCCAGCAGCTCGTACTTGTCGCCCTCGGGGATCACCGTAAGCTGATTGGCATAGAAACCGAGGAAGCCGTCGGCCGGAGTCTTCGTGCCGGTGAGCACGTTGCCCGAGATGATGCGTACATGGTCGCCCTCCTTTTGGGGTTTCACGTTGCCCCGGAGGATCGAATCGACCCTGGCGCCCGCGACGACGCGGCAGTACTGCGGTTTTTCGATCTCAGAGCCGGCTACGGCGATGATCTTCGTCATGTCGACGCGGCCTTCGTTGAACAGGCGGCCGATGATGGCCAGATCCTGGATATTGACCGTCCACACGACGTCGCCCTTGTTCACGGGGTCGATGTGGTGGATCTGGATGCCGACGTTGCCCGCGGGATGCTTGCCCGCGAAGGTGTGCAGCTCGGCACCCTTGAGCATGGGCATCTGCCCCTCGGCCTTGGCACGCACCGAAAGGTGCACTTTGCCCGGCGTGAGGCGGCGCATCACCTCGATGCCGGCCTGGAGGTTCTTCTGCTCGTTGCGGAGCACGAAGTTGTAATCCGGGGCCAGCGGCGCGGAGTCGAAGGCGGAAATGAAAACGGCCTTCGGCGTGTCGTTCGGGTCGGCGATGATGCCATAGGGCCGCTGCACGATCATCGGCCAAAGGCCCGAACGGAGCAGCAGTTCGACAATCTCCTCGCGGGACGCTTTCTGGAGGTCGGGCTTGGCGAACTCCTCGTAGCTCTGCGTGGCATCCGGCGTTACGGTTACGGAGAGCACCTTGCGCTTCTCCCCGCGGTTGACGGCAGCAACCGTCCCGCTGACAGGCGACGTGAAGAGGACACGCTCGCTGTACTTGTTGAAGAACAGCGGCGTACCGGCTTTCACCTCATCGCCTACCTTAACCAGCAACTTGGGAGTCACGCCTTCGAAATCGAGCGGCGAGAGGGCATACTCCGAAGCCTGCGGCGCGTCGGCCAGAGACTCCTGGGCCTTTCCCCGGAGATTGATGTCGAGACCCTTGCGTAGTGTAATGATTTTCGACATGGTTAAAGATTTTGATTGTTATGTTTGGATATTTTTGGGTTAAATTTCGGGCCGGTTTTTGTTGTTAGCCTGCTAACAGCATAATTCGCGTGCGAAAGTACGAATTTTTTCCGAAAAATCCGTATGCATTATCTATTATTTTTTAATTTACTTAAAATTTGTACTTTTGTCGCAATGACCTCCCAATTCGTCAACATACACACCCACCGCCCGACAGGCCGGGGCATCGAGCTCCGCACCGCCGGCATCCACCCGTGGGATGCAGACAAAGAGGACATCGCCGCACTCGGCACGCTCCCGGCGGACGTACAGGCCATCGGCGAGACGGGGCTCGACTATGCCCGCGGCGCCGGGCGCCAGCAGCAACTGGCCGCCTTCCGCGCCCAGCTGGCACTGGCGCGCGACCGGCAACTGCCCGTAGTGCTGCACTGCGTCAGGGCCTTCGAGCCCGTCATGCTGGAACTGGCCGCCCGCGAGCCCCGTGCCGTCATATTCCACGGGTTCATCGGCTCGCCCGAGCAGGCACGCCGCGCACTGGAGAAAGGCTACTACCTCTCGTTCGGCGTGCGGACGTTCTCGTCGCCCAAGACCCTGGAAGCGCTGCGCGAAACGCCCCCCGGGCAGCTCTTCCTCGAAACCGACGACAGCGACACCGGCATCGAGGAGGTCTACGCGCACGCGGCAGCGGTGAGAGGCACCACCGTCGAAGCCCTGAAACGGGCGACGACCGAAAATTACGAACGGATATTCGCCCCGCAAAATGGATAACTGGCTTGAACGCACCGAGCTGCTGCTCGGCAAGGAAAAACTCGACCTGCTCCGGCAGGCGCACGTGCTCGTCGTGGGACTGGGCGGCGTAGGCGCCTATGCCGCCGAAATGATCGCCCGGGCGGGCGTGGGACGCATGACCATCGCCGACGCCGACACCGTGGCGCCGAGCAACATCAACCGCCAGCTGGTGGCCCTGCATTCGACCGTAGGCCGGCAGAAGGCCGAGGTGCTCGCCGACCGGCTGCGGGACATCAACCCCGCGATCGGGCTGACCATCGTCAACCGCTACATCCGGGACGAGGAGACCTACACGCTGCTCGACGCCGCCGCATACGATTTCGTGGTGGACGCCATCGACACCCTCTCGCCCAAGCTGGCGCTGATAAAGGGTGCCCTCGACCGTTCGCTGCCGCTGGTCAGCTCGATGGGCGCCGGCGCCAAGACCGACCCCACGAAGATGGAGATCGCCGACATCTCGAAGACCCACCACTGCCCCCTGGCGCACATGCTCCGCAAGCGGCTGCACAAACTGGGCGTCCGCAGCGGCTTCAAGGCGGTATTCTCGCCCGAAGCGATGCGCGAGGGGGCGATGATCCTCTGCGACGAGCAGAACAAGAAGTCGAACGTCGGCACGATCTCCTACATCCCGGCGCTGTTCGGCATCGGCTGCGCCTCGGTGGCGATCCGCACGCTGATCGGGGAAATGGACTGACAACAAAACCATAAACACATACGCCAATGAAACCTAACATCGTATTTCTGGACGAGTACACCCTCGGGGGTGCCGACCTGACCCGCCTGCACGAGCTGGGCCGGTACACGGGTTACAGCACGACCGCGCCGGACGAGGTCGCGGATCGCTGCCGCGATGCCGAAATCGTCATCACCAACAAAGTCGTGATGCGCCGCGAGACGCTCGCCGCACTCCCCGGGCTGCGCCTGATCTGCATAGCCGCCACGGGCATGAACAACATCGACCTCGACGCCGCGGCCGAGCTGGACATCGCCGTCAGGAACGCCGCGGGCTACTCGACGCACTCCGTAGCCGAAACCACCCTCGGGGCGGCCATCGCCCTGCGGCGGCACATCGTCTACTACGACCGCTATGTCAAGAGCGGCGCTTACTCGGCCGCCGGGCAGCAGTTCCACTTCGCCAAACCCACGCACCAGCTCTACGGCTCGAAGTGGGGCATCGTGGGGCTCGGCGCCATCGGGCACGAAGTGGCGCGGCTCGCCGCGGCCTTCGGCTGCGAGGTACGCTACACCTCGACCTCGGGCGCCGTGCGCGAAGAGCCCTACCCCGCCGTGTCGCTTCCCGAACTGCTGGGCTGGGCGGACACGGTCTCGGTGCACGCGCCGCTGAACGACCACACGCGGGGGCTGATCGGCGCCCCGGAGCTGGCCGTGATGAAGCAATCGGCCATCCTCGTGAACGTCGCCCGCGGCGGGATCGTCGACGAGGCGGCACTGGCCGAAGCCCTCGACCGGGGATCGGTCGCAGGCGCCGCGCTCGACGTATTCTCGCGCGAGCCGCTGGCCGCGGATAACCCGCTGCTGGGCATCCGCGAACCCGACCGGCTGCTGCTCTCGCCCCACAACGCATGGTCGCCGCGCGAAGCCATCGACGTGCTGGTAGGCTGCATCGCGGAGAATATCGAAGAATTCTGCAAGGCCCGATAGCCATGGAAGGAATGGAAACGGCAAGCCCCGGCGCCGCAACGGCCGCCCCGACGCCGGACGAACGCCGGCAGCGGGTTTTCGGCTGGCTCGACGCCCGCGGCATCGCCTACACGTGGTACGAACACCCCGAGGCACCGACCATCGAGGCCGCACGCCGCTACTGGCGCGACGACGGATCGAAGCACTGCAAGAACCTCTTTTTCCGCAACCACAAAGGCAACCGCCACTACCTCGTATGTTTCGACTGCGAACGGAACCTGGCCATCCACGACCTGGAACACCGCCTGAGGCAGGGCAAACTGTCGTTCGCTTCGGAGCAGCGCATGGAGCGCTGGCTGGGGTTGCGTCCCGGTTCGGTGTCGCCCTTCGGGCTGATCAACGACCCGGCCAGGCACGTGCACCTGTTCCTCGACGCCAGCCTGCAACGGCTGCCGGCCTACTCGTTCCACCCCAACGACAACCGGTCGACGGTGGTGATCTCCCGTGAGGAGTTCCTGCGTTACCTGGCGGCCGTAGGCAACACCTACGAGTTCATCGAGCTCTACTGACCCGCCCATGCGGTATATCGAAACCAAAACGATCCTCTCGAAGCTGCGGACGGCCGATCGGTGGTTCGGCATCGCCTACAACATGAACCTCTACCGGGGATGCCAGCACGGGTGCATCTACTGCGACACGCGCAGCGACTGCTATGGGATCGGGGACATCGCCCAGATAGCCGTGAAGCGCAACGCACTGGAATTGCTGCCCGCCGAGCTGCGTGCCCGGCGGAAAAAACGCGCCACGATCGGCACGGGGTCGATGAACGACCCCTACATGCCCGTCGAGCGCGAGCTGCGGCTGACCCGCCGGGCACTGGGCATGATCGCCGACGATCGCTTCCCGGTGCATGTCATCACCAAGAGCTCCCTGGCGGAGCGCGATGCCGACATCCTGCAGGAAATTTCCGCCACCTACGCGGCGGTGAGTTTCACCGTGACCTGTGCCGACGACGCGCTCAGCGTCCGCACGGAACCCGGCGCCCCGGCCTCTTCGGAGCGGTTCCGCGCGATGGCGGCACTGGCTGCCAAGGGCATTTATACGGGTGTCACGATGATGCCGCTGCTGCCGCTGATCAACGACACGCGGGAAAATGTCGAAGCCATCGTCCGCCGGGCGAAGGACGCGGGGGCGTCGTATATCCTCCCGATGTTCGGCGTGACGCTCCGCAGCGGGTCGAGGGAGCATTTCCATGCCGCCCTGGAGCGCGGGTTCCCCGGGCTGAAAGCACGTTACGAAGCCTGTTTCGGCAACCGCTACGAATGCTTCGGCCCGAACTGCCGGGCGCTGGACGACACGTTCCGCAACCTGTGCGCAAAGCTGGGCATAGCCACCCGGATGGAGTTCTACCGGCCTGCATCTGCGCAGCAGCAAACGCTCTTTTAATTCCCGGAATTTGCCACGCTCCAAATAAGGGTTTATCCCGACACGTCACCCCTAACGAAAAACACCCCGGAATGTAGATTCCGGGGTGTTTTATTGAAAAGGCAGGCTATTTCATCTCCACGAGCGCCTTGCCGGTCATTTCGGCGGGTTGCTCCAGCCCCATCAACTTGAGCACCGTCGGCGCGACGTCGGCCAGGATACCGTCGTGCACCGACTTCACACGGTCGGAAACGACCACGATGGGCACGGGGTTGAGCGAATGCGCCGTATTGGGCGTACCGTCGGCATTGACAGCGTTGTCGGCATTGCCGTGGTCGGCGATCATGACGACCTCGTAACCGTTCTCCTTAGCAGCCTCGACAACTTTGGCGACGCACCCGTCGACGGCCTTCACGGCCTTCACGATGGCATCGTAGACGCCCGTATGGCCGACCATGTCGCCATTGGCGAAATTCAGGCAGATAAAGTCGAACTTCCGCTCACCGAGTGCAGCAACCAGTTTATCAGCGACTTCCGGAGCGCTCATCTCGGGTTGCAGGTCGTAGGTGGCCACCTTGGGCGACGCGACGAGGATGCGGTCTTCGCCCGCGAACTCCGCCTCGCGGCCGCCGTTCAGGAAGAACGTCACGTGGGCATATTTCTCGGTCTCGGCGATGCGCAGCTGCCGCAAGCCCTGCTTCGAAACGAACTCGCCGATGGTGTTGGGCACGTTCTCCTTGTCGAAGAGGATGTGCAGCCCCGTGAACTTGGCATCGTAGGGGGTCATGCAGCAATAGTAGAGGGGCATGGTGTGCATCCCCTCGGCGGGCATGTCCTCCTGCGTCAGCACGATGGTCAGCTCCTTGGCGCGGTCGTTGCGGTAGTTGAAAAAGACCACCACGTCGTTGGGGCGGATCATGCCGACGGGCTGCCCGTTCTCGTCGATGCGCACGAAAGGCTTGATGAACTCGTCCGTAACGCCCTCGTCATAGGATTTCTGGACGGCTTCGACCATGTCCGACGAACGCTCGCCGATGCCGCTGACCAGCGCGTCGTAGGCAACCTTGACACGTTCCCAGCGCTTGTCGCGATCCATCGCGTAGTAGCGCCCGATCACCGTGGCGATCTTGCCCGTCGTGGCTGCGAGGTGCTTTTCGAGGTCGGCGACGAACCCCTTGCCGCTGTGCGGGTCGGTGTCGCGGCCGTCCATGAAGCAGTGCACGAAGGTATTTTCGAGGCCGTAGGCCGCCGAGATGTCGCACAGCTTGAAAAGGTGCTCGAGCGACGAGTGCACGCCGCCGTCCGACACGAGGCCCATGAAATGCATGTTCACGCCGTTCTTTTTGGCATGTTCGAACGCTGCCTTGACCTCGGGGTTCTCCAGGATCGAATTGTCGCGGCAGGCGCGGTTGATCTTCACCAGATCCTGGTAGACCACGCGGCCGGCGCCGATATTGAGGTGCCCGACCTCCGAATTGCCCATCTGGCCGTCGGGCAGGCCGACGTTCTCGCCGTCGGTGCGCAGCTCGGCATGGGGATATTTCGCCGTCATGGCCGAGATATATTCGGGATGGACGGTCGAAATGACATCGGCCTTGTCGTGGCGGCCGTTGCCCCAGCCGTCGAGGATCATCAGTAATACCTTGTTATTCATAATTATCCGGTTTTTAACTATTCTTTTACTTTACCTGGGCCATAATCAGCTCCACGGCCTTGTCGATGGCGGCCTGCAGCCCGTCGGGGTTCTTGCCGCCCGCCGTGGCGAAGAACGCCTGTCCGCCGCCGCCGCCCTGCATCAGTTTCGCAGCCTCGCGCACCACGGCACCGGCGTTCACGCCCTGGGCCGTGATCTCGTCGCCGAGCATCACCGTCAGCATGGGTTTGCCGTCGTTGACCGCCCCCTGCACGAACACCAGCTTCGGGGAGCGGGCACGCAGGTTATAGGCCAGGTCTTTGACGAACTCGGGCGTACGGTCGGTCTGAGTGGCGATGAGCTGCACCCCGTGGCGCTCGGGCGTCGAGGAGATGATCTTCTCGGCCCACTGGGCGACCTGCTCGCGGCGCATGGCCTCGACCTCCTTCGAAAGCGTCTCGTTGCTCTCGAACATTTTCTTTACGGCCTGCAGCACCTGCGGGTTGTGGAGGTATTCGCTGATGTCGCGCATCGTATCCTCGGCGGCGTAGATGATCTTCTCGGCCTGTTCGCCCGTGACGGCTTCGATGCGGCGCACGCCGGCCGAGATGGCGCTCTCGGTCAGTATCTTGAAGAACCCGATGTTACCCGTGGCGCTGGTGTGCGTACCGCCGCAGAGCTCGACCGACGTACCGAAGCGCACCATGCGCACCCGATCGCCGTACTTCTCGCCGAAGAGCATCATGGCACCGCATTTCTCGGCCTCCTCCTTGGTGGCCTCGCGGTTCTCCTCCAACGGATAGTTGGCGCGGACGGCGCGGTTGACGAGCATCTCGACCTGGCGCAGCTCGGCGGGAGTCATCTTCTGGAAATGCGAAAAGTCGAAGCGCAGGATCTCGGGCGTCACCATCGAACCCTTTTGCTCGACGTGCGATCCCAGCACCTTGCGCAGCGCCTCGTGCATGAGGTGTGTCGCGGTATGGTTGTTGGCCGCGGCCTGGCGTTTGGCAGCGTCCACGACGGCCGTGAACTCGGCCGCAGGGTTTTCGGGAAGCTCCTTGACGATATGGATAATCAGTCCGTTTTCCTTTTCGGTAGCCACGACGGCGATGCGCTCGTTGGCATTCTCGATATAGCCGATGTCACCGATCTGACCGCCCGAGTTGCCGTAGAACGGCGTGCGGTCGAAGACCAGCTGGTAGGAGGTCTTGCCTTTGGAGGTCACGCGGCGGTAACGGGCGATCTTCACCCGCTCGGTCAGCGTGTCGTAGCCCGTGAAGACGCTCTCGCGAATGGGGAACAGCTCCACCCAGTCGTCGGTATCGACGGCCGCGGCGTTGCGCGAACGCTCCTTCTGCGCCTGCAACTCGGTTTCAAAGGCCGCGAGGTCGACGCCGACGCCCTGTTCGCGGGCGATGAGCTCCGTCAGGTCGATCGGGAACCCGAACGTATCGTAAAGCTCGAAGGCGTCCTTGCCCGAGATCAGTTTGCGGCCCTCTTTCTTGGTCTTTTCGACCACGCCGTCCAGCAGGCTGATGCCCGTGGCCAGCGTACGCAGGAACGAGGCCTCCTCCTCCTCGATGACCTTTTCGATCAGCGCCTGCTGGGCCTTCAGTTCGGGGAACTGGCCGCCCATCTGCTCCACCAGTCCGGGAACCAGCCGGCAGATCGTAGGCTCCGTAAAGCCGAGGTAGGTATAGCCGTAGCGCACGGCGCGGCGCAGGATGCGGCGGATGACGTAGCCGGCCTTGACGTTCGACGGCAGCTGCCCGTCGGCGATCGAGAAGGCGATGGCACGCAGGTGGTCGGCGATGACGCGCATCGCCACGTCGCACTTCGCGTCGGCGCCGTAGGTCTTGCCCGAAAGCTGCGAAATACGCTGGATCGTAGGCTGGAACACGTCGGTGTCGTAGTTCGATTTCTTGCCCTGGAGGATCATGCAGAGGCGCTCGAAGCCCATGCCGGTATCGACGTTGCGCGCCGGAAGCTCCTCCAGCGAGCCGTTGGCCTTGCGGTTGAACTGCATGAACACGAGGTTCCAGATCTCGATCACCTGCGGATGGCCCGCATTGACCATCCCGCGTCCCGGTTTGGAGGCGATCTCCGCCTCGTCGCGCAGGTCGAAATGGATCTCCGAGCAGGGGCCGCAGGGGCCGGTCTCGCCCATCTCCCAGAAATTGTCGTGCTTGTTGCCGCGGATGATATGGTCTTCGGGCAGAAACTGCTTCCAGTAGTCGTAGGCCTCCTGGTCGAAGGGCACGCCGTCCTCCTCGGAGCCTTCGAAAACCGTGGTGTACATGCGGTCGGCGGGAAGTTTGTAGACGCCGTGGAGCAGCTCCCACGCCCATTCGATCGCCTCTTTCTTGAAGTAATCGCCATAAGACCAGTTGCCCAGCATCTCGAACATCGTATGGTGGTAGGTGTCATGCCCCACCTCCTCCAGGTCGTTGTGCTTGCCCGAAACGCGCAGACACTTCTGGGTGTCGGCCGCACGCGGATATTTGCGGGGCGCATTGCCCAGGAAAATATCCTTGAACTGGTTCATGCCCGCGTTGGTGAACATCAGCGTGGGATCCCCCTTGACGACCATCGGTGCCGAGGGCACGATCACATGGCCCTTGCTCTCGAAGAAGTCCAGAAAGGCCCGGCGAATTTTATTCGATTCCATATATAAGATTTTATCCGATTTCCACGTTTGTGATTTCGGGTTGCAAAATTACACAATTAAAGTTAAATTTGCATCCTATTAACCGGAGTTTTTTCCGCAATGAAGCAAAAAGGGCAGAGATTCGACACGCAGGCGCTGACACAGGAAGCGCAGGCGCTGACGCGCGACGTGGTCACGGCACCTTTCCGCCTGCGCACCTACCGCCTGATCCGGAAAATACTCATCGGCTTCATCCTCGTCTCGATCGCCAACGTGCTCTTCTCGTACTTCTTCTACACCCCCAAGATGTACCGCATCATCCGCGACAACCGCGACCTGGTCATCAAGTACCGCATCCTGCAAGACCGCATCCGCACCTCGCAGCGGCGCGTGGACGAAATCCGCCACCGCGACAACTACGTCTACCGCTCGCTCTTCTCGACCGACACGGTGTCGATCGACGGCGTGTGGCAGCCCTACCCCGACACCAAATACGCCGCGATGGCCGGGGACGACTTCGCCCCGCTGATGGTCGGCACCTGGAAGCAGCTCGACGCGCTGGCCCGCATACTCTACCTCGAATCGGTGTCCTTCGACGAATTGCAGGCATTCGCCCGCGACAAGGAGAAGATGTCGGCGGCGATCCCGGCCATCTGGCCCATCGACCGCTCGGCGCTGCACAACGACCATATCGGCGCCTTCAACCTACGCCGGATGCACCCCGTGCTGGGGTATATCCGCCCCCACAAGGGCATCGACCTGGGCTGCGACCGCGGCACGCCGGTCTACGCCACGGGCGACGCCGTGGTGGAGGTCGCCTCCTCGGGGGGCAACGGCGGCTACGGACACATGGTGCTGCTGAACCACGAATTCGGCTACAAGACCCGCTACGCACACCTGAGCAAAGTCCTCGTGCAGCCGGGCGAACGGGTCGCCCGCGGGCAGGTCATCGCCGAAACGGGCAACACGGGCATCTCCTCGGGCCCCCACCTCCACTACGAGGTGATCCACAAGGGCATGCCGGTGAACCCGATTAACTATTTCAACCGCAACATGACCGCCGCGGAATACGACGCACTCATGGAGAACATGCGCGATACGAACTTCGAAAAGCTCTGAGATGGCAGGAAAGAAAGACCTGGAGCGGCTCCGCAGGCGTAAGCGCCGCAAACAGAACATCATACGCGCGACGGTGCACTTTTTCGTGTGGGCCGGGGTCGCCGTGCTCTACTACATCGGGTTCTCGCTTTTCTTCGACACCCCCGTGGAGTACGAGCTCAAACACTCAACCGACCGCCTGCGCCGCGAATACGCCGCCCTCACCCAGCGGTACGACTCGCTGACGACCGTCATGCACAACCTCTCCGAGCGCGACCGCAACGTCTTCCGCATCCTCTTCGAATCGGATCCCTACGACTTCGATTCGGAATACGAACGCCGGCAGGCCGTCACCTACGAAAACATCTTCAACCGTTCGTCGCGGCGGCTCAAGCTCGAACTGCGCGAACGGGTCGCCGACATGGAGAAGCGGCTCGACGAGCTGAACGCCTCGTACCTCGACCTGCAGGCGCTCATCGACTCGGCGGGCAGCGGCTGCAACAACATCCCGGCCATCCAGCCCGTGATAAACAAGCAGTTGACGCTGCTCACGGCCTCGTACGGCATGCGCATACACCCCTTCTACAAGACCCTGCAATCGCACCAGGGCGTGGACTACACCATCCCCGAGGGGTCGCGCGTCTTCGCCACGGCCGACGGCGTGGTGCGCGACGTGGCGCTGCGCAACTCCACGTCGGGGCAGACGGTCGTGATCGACCACGGCAACGGTTACGAGACTTCGTACAGCCACCTCTCGAAGATCAACGTCCGCAAGGGACAGCGCGTGAGCCGCGGCGAGATCATCGCCCTCTCGGGCGACACGGGCCTTTCGCTCTCGCCCCACCTCCACTACGAAGTGCGGCTGAACGGGATGCGCGTCGATCCGATCCACTACTTCTTCATGGAACTCACCCCCACCGAATACCAGCGCCTGATGCGCATCGCGCAGTCGGGCATGCAGTCGTTCGACTAAAAACAAAGGAGATGGGAAGCGACTGGACAAAGGATTTCGGCTTCGCGCGCGAAGAAATTTTCCGCAGCGAAGAAACGCTCCGCACAATCCGCCATATCCGTGCCTCATGGGGCGGCGAACCGGAGTTCCTCTGGGAGAAATTCCCGGACTACGCCGTTTTCCGGCGGCAGGACAACGCCAAATGGTATGCCGTGATATTGACGGTGCAGGCCGGCAAACTCGGCCTCGCGGACGAGGAGCGGACAGAGATTCTCGACATCCGGGCCGATGCGGAGACCATGGCGCGGTCGCTGGACTTCGAACATTATTTCCCCGGTTACCATATGAACAAACGCACGTGGCTCACCGTACGGCTGGACGGCAGCGTACCCTTCGGGGAAATCGCCCCGCTGATCGCCCGCAGTTACGAACTGGCCGGGAAAAAGTAGCCCGTCATGCAAATCCGACTCATCCTGCTCGACTTCGACGGCACGCTGGCCGACACGCGGCGCGCCAATACGCTGGCCTATGTGGCCACACTGCGCGAGGCGGGCTATGCGCTCACCGAGGAGGAGTATGCGGCAAAGTATTTCGGCATGCGGTGCAACGAGTTCCTGACCCGTTACGGCATCGCCGACCCCGCAGAGCGCGAGCGGCTGCGGCTGCGCAAGATCGCGCTCTACCCCGCGTTCTTCGACACCGTGCGGCTCAACCGCCCGCTGTGGGAGTTCTGCAGGCAGTTCCGGGCGCAGGGCGGCCGCGTATGGATCGTATCGACAGGCAGCCGCGCCAACATAGACAACGCCATGCGCCACCTGGGGATCACGGTCACGGGACAGCGGGCGGGGAGCCCGGCGCCGGCAGGCTGCGCCGGCATGGACGAAGCGGAAATGGTCGGAGCTGGCAAGGGTACGACCGCAACGGGCATGGACGGAGCCGGTGTGGAAGGAACGGGCAAAGGTACGGCCGGAGCGGACGTGGATACGACCGGAGCGGGAAATACGGCGCCGGGCGCGGCCGGATCATATACCGCCACGGCCGGAACAGGTGCGGCAACCCCGGGTGCGGCGCGGGATCCCGAGCCGGGCGAAGGGCCGAACGGCTCCGTGGACGGCATCCTCTCGGGCTCCGACGTCGAGCACAGCAAACCCGCCCCGGACTGCTTCCTGGAGGCCATGCGCCGCGAGGGCTGCACGCCGCAGGAAACGCTGATCTTCGAAGACTCCGAAATCGGGCTCGAAGCGGCCCGCCGCAGCGGAGCGTCGTATTTTGTCGTGAAGTTGGACACATAAACTTCCGGAAACAAACCGTTTTTTCGGGAAAATTGTTATATTTGTCTCTGAAATTGTTCATTTTTGACAAATACTTTACTAATCCCATGAAACGATTCCTCCCCATCACAGTTTTGGCGGTTTTCGCATATCCCGCCGCAACCATTTCCTGCCAAAGCGGAAAAAAGGCCGCAGATCCCCAAATCTTCTGGGACGGAGGCGCGATTCCCGACCCTGTTTTCAGAACTTACGTACTCGATAATTTCGACACCGACCGCGACGGGAAAATCAGCCGTAAAGAGGCGGACGCCGTACTTGCCATCGACCTCGGCAGGCTCTGCGCAGAACTCGGTCCCGCAACCGAATCCCTCGCAGGCATCGAATATTTCAAAAACCTCAAACAGCTCATATGCAACGGAAATACACTGGCTGAACTCGATTTATCCCAAAATACGAGGTTGACCGAATTGAACTGCTGGGACAATCCGTTACCCGCACTTAATCTTTCAAAAAATACGGAGCTGGTAAAATTGAATTGCAACTACACTGCATTGGCCGAACTCGATTTGACCCAAAATACAGCGTTGACCGAATTGGCGTGCGAGGGCAATCCATTGACATCGCTCGATCTTTCCAAAAACACGAAATTGACGGTATTGTTTTGTCCTGCCAATCAATTGACGGCACTCGATCTCTCCAAGAATACGGCGTTAAAGGAATTACTCTGCTACAGCAACCGATTGACCGGACTCGATCTGACCCAAAATAAGGAGTTGGTTCATTTGCACTGTTACTACAACCAATTAACTTCGCTCGATTTGTCCCAAAATACGGCATTGGAGGAATTGCTCTGCTACGAAAATCAATTGACTGCGCTCGACCTTTCCAAAAATGCGGCCTTGATACAATTGAATTGCTACAACAATCGATTGACGGCGCTCGATCTCTCCGAAAATACGGCATTGACAAAATTATTCTGCGGTTACAATCCATTGACCGAACTCGATGTGTCCCGGAACACGAAATTGACGGAATTGCTCTGCCACGAAAACCAATTGACAGCACTCGACCTGACCCACAACACAGCATTGGCGACAGTGTACTGCCCTAACAACCGGTTGACGGCGCTCGATCTCTCCAAAAACACGGCGTTGGCGACATTGGCATGCTCCAGGAATCAATTGACAGCGCTCGACCTGTCCCAAAACACAGCGATAACGGAACTGTACTGCAACAACAACCAATTGGCTGCGCTCGATCTCTCCAGAAATACAGCGTTGACGGAACTGTACTGCAACGGCAATCGATTGACAACGCTCGACCTGTCCCGGAACACGGAATTGACGAAAATCTACTGCGACGACAATCCATTGACAGAACTCAATATATCCAATCTTTCGAAAATAGAGGAGATCGTATTCGGCGATAATCCTGAAATAAACGTAATTGCCAACAGTCAAACCGTTGTCTCAGACGAAGTGCGACATTACATGGACGGAAAGCGGAAAACACCATGAACCGACTATTGCCGGTCATAGCATTGGCGGTTCTTGCATATCCTGCCGCGCCCGTCTCCGGCCAAAGCGGGGAGGAGAACGCGAAGCCCCCGATCTTTTGGGACGGCGGCATGATTCCCGACCCTGGTTTTCGCGCTTATGTACTCGAAAATTTCGACACCGACCGCGACGGGAAAATCAGCAGTGAGGAAGCGGACGCCGTACTCGTCATCGACTTGGGCAGGGAAGAACCGACCGACACTCCCGGAATCAAATCCCTTGAGGGCGTCGAATATTTCAAAAACCTCAGAGAACTCATAGGTGCCTTCCATCCGCTGACATCGCTCCGCCTCTCCGAAAATACGGCATTGACAAAATTGAACTGCCGCGACAGTCAATTGACCGCCCTCGACCTGAGCAAAAACAAAGCGCTGACCCTTTTGGACTGCGCATACAATCAATTGACAGCGCTCGATCTGGCCGACAATACAGCGTTGATCGGACTGAACTGCAGCGGAAATCAATTAAGCGTTCTCGACCTGACCCAAAATCCGGAATTGACCGGATTGAACTGCTCGCACAACCGATTGACCGCCCTCGATCTGACCGGAAATCCGGCGTTGACCCAATTGGACTGCCGCGACAACCGATTGACCTCCCTCGACCTGGCCCAAAATACGGCATTGATCAGATTGGACTGCCACAACAATCGATTGACCGCCCTCAATCTGACCGGAAATCCGATGCTGACCGAATTGGTTTGCTCATACAATCTATTGCCCACCCTCGATCTCTCCGAAAATACGATGCTGACCGACTTGTGGTGCGAAAGCAATCGATTGACCTCAATCGATCTGTCCCAGAATAAGGCGCTGAGCAGGTTGTACTGCGACAACAATCGACTGACTACGCTCGACCTCTCCGCAAACACCGCATTGACTGGTTTAAGCTGCCACGACAATCGACTGACTGCACTCGCTCTCTCGAAGAATACGAAGCTGGTCGCTTTGGGCTGCTGCGACAATCCATTGATCCGGCTCAATTTATCCAATCTCGCCAAATTAGGAGCAATATCCCTCGATTACGACAACTATAAAATACAGGTAATCACCAACAGCCGGACGGCCATCGTGAGCAGCCTGACACGTTACATGCAATCCATCGAGGCCGAAAAGCAGAAAAAACACCTACAGCAAGAGGAATAACCTGCAATATGAAACTGCATATCTTAGTAATCCCATGAAACGATTCCTACCCATCACAGCTTTGGCGGTTTTCGCATATCCCGCCGCAACCATTTCCTGCCAAAACGGACAAGGGGCTGCGAATCCCCAAATCTTTTGGGACGGAGGCGCGATTCCAGACCCTGTTTTCAGAACTTATGTCCTCGAAAATTTCGACACCGACCGCGACGGAAAAATCAGCCGCAAAGAAGCGGACGCCGTACTTGCCATCGACCTCGGCAGGCTCTGCGGAGAATCGAGCGACACTCCCGCAATCGAATCACTTGCAGGCGTCGAACATTTCAGAAATCTCAAACAGCTCATATGCAACGGACATGCGCTGACCGAACTCGATTTGTCCAAAAATACGGAGTTGAATATACTGAAATGCAAAGATAACCAGCTAACGACACTCGATCTGTCCGAAAATACCGCATTGCTTACATTAAACTGCGGTCGGAATCCGATAAAGACGCTTGACCTGACGGAAAATAGAGCATTGAGCATGCTGGTCTGCGACTACAATCAATTGACCGCATTCGATCTCTCCCAAAATACAGCCCTGACGCAATTGTTCTGCGGGCACAATCAATTGACTGCGCTCGATCTATCCGAAAATACGATGCTTACCGACTTGTGGTGCGATTACAATCGATTGACGGAACTCGATCTTTCCAAAAATACGGAGTTGACCGATTTGTCCTGCGGTTGGAATCCGATAACAGCACTCGATCTCTCCGAAAATACAAAGTTAACTTATTTGAATTGCCTCAACAATCAATTGACCGCGCTCGATCTCTCCGAAAATGCAGCGCTGACCGAATTATACTGCGGCTACAATCGATTGACTGCGCTCGATCTCTCCGAAAATACGGAGTTGATTCGCTTGGGCTGCTCCGACAATCCATTGATCCGGCTCAATTTATCCGATCTCGCCAAATTAGAGGCAGTATCTTTCGATTACGAGAACCATGAAATACAGGTAATTACTAACAGCCAGACGGCCTTCGTGAGCGACCTGACACGTTACATGCAATCCATCGAGGCCGAAAAGCAGAAAAAATACCGACAGCAAGAGGAATAAACTGCAATATGAAACTGCATATCTTAGTAATCCCATGAAACGGCTATCCCCCATTACAGCATTGATGGTTCTTGCGTATTCCATCACGACCGTTTCCTGCCAAAACGGGCAGGGATCCGCGAATCCCCCGGTTTTTTGGGACGGAGGCACAATTCCGGATCCGGTTTTTCGCGCTTATGTGCTCGGCAGATTCGACACGGATCGGAACGGGAAAATCAGCCGCGAAGAGGCAGATGCCGTATTCGCTATCGACGTCGACGCAGAAACAGCCGACACGCCCCTGATCGAATCGCTCACGGGCGTCGAATACTTCAAAAACCTCGGAAAACTCACATGCAACTGGAATAATCTGGCTGCGCTCGACCTCTCCGAAAATACAGCATTGGACACATTGGACTGTAGTTGGAACAGGATAAAGGCGCTCGACCTTGCCGGAAACAAGGCATTGGCAAAATTGGACTGTAGCCAAAATCAATTGACAAAACTCGACCTGACCCAAAATACGGAGTTGAACGTATTGTATTGCACATGTAACCGATTGGCAGCACTCGATCTCTCCAAAAACAAAGCATTGACGGAATTGTACTGCAACATAAACGAATTAGCGACACTCGACCTCTTCGAAAATACGGAGCTGAAGGTATTGGATTGCAGCAAAAACAAGTTAATAAGGCTCGACCTCTCCGAAAATAGGGCATTGGCCAAATTGGACTGTAGCCGAAATAGCCTGGCGAAGCTCGACCTCTCCGAAAATACGGCATTGCATTTTTTGTCAGCATGGCAAAACCCATTGCTCCTGCTTGACATATCCGGCCTCTCGAAAATACGGCACATGGATTTCGATTTCGAGGACAATGACATACAGGTAATTACAGACCACCGAACCGCCATCGACGACGACCTGCTCCGCTATTATGCAATCCGCCGGAGCCGAAAAGCAGAAAAGGAATAACCGGCAGCGATACCGGCAGTTAAAAGTGACGGGCAGGCCAAAGAGCATTTCTGCCTGGACGGCTCCCCGAAGGAAGCCCCCCCCTTGCTCATCCTCACCGCTTGCAGATCACGTTGAAGTCGCAGTACTTGCAGGTATCGGCATCCTCGCACTGGCGGAACGGAACCGAGGTGTCGTAGAGTTCGGCGAGCTGCGCGCGCAGCAGTTCCTCGAAACGCTCGCGGTAAAGCGTATAGCGCGCCCCCTTCACCCCCGTTTGCTTGTCGTCCAGCTGCGGCGAATAGCCGGGGCGGTTCATGTTGCGGACGTAATAGAGTGCCGGTTCGACGTCGCAGCCGCGCGACCGGTGCAGCATCATCGCGTAGAGCAGCGTTTGCAGGATGTTCGAAAGGCGTTGTTTGCCCGTGCCCGTGAACAGGCTCTCCACGCCGTCGAATTCGAGGTGCGGCGCCCCGGTCTTGTAGTCCACCACCCTCAGCGCCCCGTCGTCGAGCGTGTCGATACGGTCAGCGATGCCGGCGAATTTCATCTCCAGGTCGCGCCCGCCCGCGCGGAAGCGGAACGGATAGGCCACGGGCTCCTCCAGCCCCGACACGGCGAAAGCATCGTGCGCAGCGTCGTAGGGCATCACCCCGCCCCGCAGGTAACGGATCACGATGTCCTTCACCAGCAGCAGGTTGCCCGAATAATCCTCGGCCGTAGCATGTTTATCCTGCAAATAGTTCTCGTTGATGGCCGCCTCGACCGCCTGCGCCACTTCGCCCGTACGGATCATCGCACGCAGGGTTTCACCGGGATGCGCCTCCCCCGCGATGCGGGCGTAAAGCGTCTGCACGGCGGCATGGAGGATCGTACCGAACATCGGGGCATCGACCTCCTCGGAAATTTCGTCATCGGCCTCCAAGCGGGCTATGGAATGGAAATAGAAGCGCAAGGGGCAGGCCACGTAGCGGAAAAACGCCGTCGGCGAGAGCGTCGCAGGGCTTTGGGCGTCGACGAAACGCTCCAGCCGGGCCATCACCCCTTCGTCCTTGGGCACCTCGATCGGCGCCGTTTCGGCCAGGTTGACGTCCACCCCCACTTCGACCTTGCGCACGTCGAAGCCGCTCTCGTAGTCCAACTGGTAGATATAGCGGCTCGGCTCGCCCGTCGACTTGTCGTCGGCGTGCGAGCAATAGAGCATGTGGACGGTCTTGGCGCGCTGGATCAGGCGGTAGAAATAGTAGGCATAGACGCCCTCGTGGTGCTCGGGCGTGGGCAGCTCGTAGGCCGCACGCAGGTTGCAGGGGATGAACGACGCCTGCGCCATATGATTGCCGGGGAAATTGTCGTCGTTCATCGAAAGGATGATGACGTTTTCGAAATCGAGGTTGCGGGTCTCGAGGATCCCCATGATCTGGATGCCCTCCAGCGGCTCGCCCTCGAAGGGGATGCGCAGCGTCTGCAAGTGCCGGCGCAGCAGCGAGGTGTAGACCTCGGCCGTAAGGTCGATATCGCACTCGTCGAGCGAGTTGCGCAACTTGGTGACCTGCTCGGCGATGACCGCCAGGAATTCGACCCGCTGCCGTGCATCGTCGCCCTCGTAGGGCTGGCGCGCCACGGCGGCGACCACGTCCAGCATGTAGTCGGACAACTCGCGCCACGTCGCGGCGGGCGTAAAGATCCGTTTCAGCAGTTCGTTGCGGCCCAGCCACGCGGCATCGACCGAAATGCGGCGGTCGCGGACGATCTCCTCGTGCATCGTGCGCGTGAGTGCGGCGTCGCACTCGGCCACATAGGGGTGTGCGAGGATGCCGGCGACGTCGGCATGGTAGAACGTGCAGCCGTCGCCCTTGCGGCGGCGGTGGTTCTGCAACTCCACCAGACGCTCGACGAACGTGTAGGCCAGGCTCTGCCGCAGGGGGAAGCCCATCGTCACGTTCACCCGTCCGATGTCGGCGGGCAGGGCGTACAGCAGCGGCAGCAGCAGGTTCTCGTCGGTAAGCACCACGGCGGTCTCCTTGCCCAGCGCGGGCCTGGCGCCCGCGGCGATGCCGGGGTCTTCCTCCCTGCGGCGGCGGGCAAGGCCGGCGAGGATCGCCGCGGCATATTTGCACTGCACGGCGTTCGAGACGGCGGCGACCGACACGATCTGCTTCTCCCCCCGCATGTTGTCGTGCCGAAGTTCCGTGCGGGGCGGGAACTGCGCCACGTTCGAACGCACGAACATACCCGCCTCCTGTTCGGGGTCGTCCTTATAATAGGAGTCGTAGTCCCAGTAAAAATCGGTTTCGGCCGCCGTGGCGAGGAACCCGAAAAGGCGCTTCTCGCACTCGGAAAGGGCGTTGAACCCCGCCACGACATAACGCCGGGGCTCGGGGAAGGCGAACCCGCCCCCGCGGATGCGGTCGGCGGCGGCGCGCTGCACCATGCCGTTGTAGGCGATGCCGAGCGACGAGAGACGCTCCCGGAAGCGGCGGTAGATGGGGCCGAGGGTCTTCCAGATCGCCAGGAAACGGCGTTTCTCCTCCGAAAGGTCGGCCTGCTCGCCGAACGAGGACCAGAACGAAAGGATGCGCAGCTGCGCGGGCGTGAGGTAGGAAATATCGGCTTCGATCTCCTTGATCTCCGAGATGTTGCGGAACAGCATCTGCGCGTCGATCAGGTATTTGTCGATCGTATCGAAGTCCGTGAGGAGCATGTCGCCCCAGAAATAGAACTTGTCGAAAGGTTCGTTGTGGTAGGCCGAGTAGACTTTGTAGAGCTCGGTGATGAGCCGCACGCGGTCGCCCGTATGCAGCCCCGATATTTCGCCCGTCAGGTCGTTGATCGTCACCCATTCGGGCTGCCACATCGGCCGCCCGGCGATACGCCCCAGGGCATCGACGAAAAACAACCGCGCACGCCGCGACGGGAAGAGCACCGCCCGATCGGACAGTCCCTCGCCATAGCGCGCATACAGGTCGGCGGCCACCTCCTCCAGAAATCCCTTCATAGCAGTTCGGACAGCCCCGGCGACTTTCCCGGCGGTATCGTCCGCCCGGAATCCGGAAGCCCCCTTCGCATTATTGTTCCATGAGACTATTCTACGTGGCTGATCTCACCGCCCATGAACTTGGCGCCGCCGCGCACGACGGCAGGCTGCCCCTTATAGGTAATACGGGCGTTGGTCGTGGTCTTGCCGATGAACCGGTCGGTGATCCACAGCGACACGTCGGCCTTGCTCTGGGCATTGACCTCGGCCGACATCACCTCCAGCCCCGAGGCCGCGACCCTGCCCGTGGAGGCGAACAGCGTCAGGTAGCCCGCCTTGCCGGTGAGCGTCGCGCTGCTGCCGCCCGTGAGCTCCATCCTGAGGTCTTTGACATCGAACGCCGCCGTGAGCGACGCCTTGCGCCCCAGGGTCAGGTCGAGCAGCACCGCATCCACCGTTCCCTCGAACACGGCTGCGGCGCCCGACAGCGAAACGGACTGCAACGTATTGTAATAGACCGTCACCTGGGTGCGGTCGGGACGGCGCGAATCATACTTCTCGCTGATACGCAGGGTTTTGTCCTTCACCTCGGCGCGAAATTTCGAAGTATAGGAGCCTTTCGTGTCGTATACGATCTTGGGGGCCTCGGTGTCGGGGACTTTCACGAATTTGATATCCAGGTCGGCATCCACCGCGACGGCCTCGAACGTGGTCAGCCACTCGTTATGTTCCGTAGGACTTGCGGCACCCGCCTCCTGTGCACGGCCGGAGGCTGCGAAAACCAGCATCACGGCGCTCAGAATCATCTTCTTCATACATTGTAGGTTTAAATACGTCGCTAAAATACAAAATTATTGCGAACCCCGGTTTGCCGTTCGGGATTTGTTTTGTACTTTTACTACCTAAAACGACATTTCGGACAGTGAGGGCGAGAATTCTGAATGCAAGCGCAGGGTCGGGCAAGACCTACCAGTTGGCGTACAAATACGTGCGCGACGTGGTCGAACAGCCCGGCATTTACCGCCACATCCTCGCCGTGACCTTCACCAACAAGGCCACCGAGGAGATGAAATCGCGCATCCTCAAGGAGATCCACCTGCTGGCCTCGGGACAGCCGAGCTCCTACCTCGACAACCTCTGCCGCGAATTGTCGCTCGATGCCGCCACGGTGCGCCGACGCGCCCGGGAGGTGCGGTCGAAGATCCTGCACGACTATTCGCGCTTCACGGTGCTGACGATCGACACCTTCTTCCAGCGCATCCTGCGCGCCTTCATCAAGGAGCTGGGCATCGACCTCAATTACAACGTCGAGATCGAAACGGCCTCGGTGCTGACCAAGAGCGCCGACACGCTCATCGAGCAGATCACCACCGACCGCGACCTGCAGCGCTGGCTCACGGACTTCGTGCAGGAGCGCATCGACGAAGGCAAGAAATGGGACATCCGCGACGGCATCCTCACGCTGGGCGGCGAGCTGTTCAAGGAGAAGAACAAGGACGCACTCTCGGCGGCCCGCCCGCGCGAGGAACTGGCGCGTATCGTGGGCGAAGCCACGGCGCACGCCGCGGCGACCAAAAAACGGATGCAGGACGCTGCGGCCGAAGCCGTGCGGATCATCGGGGACGCAGGCGCCTCGGTCGCCGACTTTCCCTACAAAGGCTCGGGCTTCGCGGCCTATTTCTACGCCGTGGCGGGCGGCAGCTTCGAGCGCTACGGAAGCCGCGCGGAGGCGGCCTGCACCAGGGACGAGGCGTGGGGAAAACCCGGCAGCACGGCACAGGGGCTGCGTCCCCGGCTGCAACCCCTGCTGCGCGAAATGTGCGGCCTCTACGATGAGAACGTCCGCGCGTGGAACACCTGCGACCTGCTGCGCGAGAACTACCGCAGCTTCGCGCTGCTCTCCGACCTCTATGCCAAGGTGCAGCAGATGTGCGACCAGGAAAACATGATGCTCCTCTCGGAGACCAAATACATCCTCTCGGAATTCATCGGCCACAACGACGCGCCGTTCATCTACGAGAAGGTCGGCAACCGCTTCGAACACTTCATGATCGACGAATTCCAGGACACCTCCGTGAAGGAGTGGGAGAATTTCCTGCCCCTGCTGCAAAACGCCATGGCGCAGAGCGAGGCGACCTCGGTGCTGATCGTGGGCGACATCAAGCAGTCGATCTACCGCTGGCGGGGCGGCGACTGGAAAATACTCCACTCGCAGGCGCAGCGGGCGCTGGGCGCGGACAGCACCGAACTGGTCAACCTCACGGAAAACTACCGCAGCCTGCCCGCCGTGGTGGATTTCAACAACAAGGCCATCGGCCGCGTGGTCGAAGCCGACAACCGGGCGCTCAACGCGACGCTGGACGAAGCCGCGGCGCGGGGCGACATGGATGCCCGCACCGCCGCCGGGCTGCGCGACACACTATGCGACGCCTACCGCGAACATGCGCAGACACCCCGCCGCCTGGGCGGGGTGCCGGGCTATGTTTCGGTGGAGACCTTCGCCGAACGGCCGCCCGTCGTGGAGCGCATCTGCGAGGTGCTGGACAAGGGTTTCCGTCCGTGCGACATCATGATCCTGGTGCGCGGGGCGACCGACGGCGCCAGGGTGGCCGCCGAGCTGCTGGATTTCAAACGCCGCAACGACGACCCGCGCTACCGGTTCGATGTGATGACACAGGAAGCGCTGATCGTGGGCAACGCCCCCGTCAGTTCGTTCATCGCCGCGGCGCTGCGCCTGTCGCTCAACCCCGACGACTCGCTCAGCCGCGCCGTCTACAACCACTACCTGGGGCGCGGGTTCGACCGCCCGCTGCCCGGGGACGAACGCACCTTTTTCCGCTCGATCCGGCTGCTGTCGCCCGAGGAGGCGTTCGAGCGGATCGTCATGCGCCACGCGCTGCACGACGACAGGCAGCAGACGGCCTACCTGCAAGCCATACACGAACAGATCATCGGCTTCTGCGCCAGCAAGATCGCCGACATCGCGCTGTTCCTCGACTGGTGGGAGCAGCAGGGGCAGAACCGGTCGCTGAGCGTCGACGAGAGCGCAACGACCGTCGAGATCACGACCATACACAAGGCCAAGGGGCTCGAAAAGCGCGTGGTGCTGATCCCCTGGTGTTCGTGGCAGCTCGATCCCAAGTCGGGCGGCAACGTGACGAACATCGTCTGGGCCGAGGCACAGGGCGATGCGGGCGCCGTCGGGCGCTTCCCGGTGAAATACAAGAAGGCGATGGCCGAATCGGGCTTCTCGGCGGAGTACTACCGCGAGCTGGTCTATTCGCACGTCGACAACATCAATCTGCTGTACGTGGCCCTGACACGCGCCGCCGAGTCGCTGCACGTCTTCATCCCCCGCAAGGGCGGCAAGAGCGTCGGCGGGCTGCTGCTGCAAAGCATCGGAGCCGACGGCGACAAAGCGCTGCTCGACGGCACCGAAGGGCGCCGCACCGCGACCGAGGAAGGCGAAAGGTTCGAATTCGGGCGCTTCACGGGCCCCGTGCCCGGCGGCGGCAAAGCATCCGACAGCGTGCACGTCGTACTGGAGAACTACCCCACGGCACGCGCCGACCTGCGGCTGAGGCTCCCCTCGCAACGTTATTTCGAGGAGGAGGACGAGGTGGAACTCTCGCCCCGCAACTTCGGCATCCTGATGCACAAAGCGTTCGAGCAGGCCGACGACCGGCAACAGATCTACGAGGCCGTGCAGCGGATGCGGGACGACGGCACGCTGTCGCCCGGCGAAGCCGAAGCGCTGCGGGGGATGATCGCCCGGGTGCTGGCGCACCCCGTCGCGGGCGAATGGTTCGGAGGCGGCTGGCAGCGCGTGCGCAACGAGAACGAGATCATCGTCCCCGGCGCCGGGTCGACCCGGCGCCCCGACCGCGTGATGATCCGCGGCACGCGGGCCGTGGTCGTCGACTACAAGTTCGGAAGCCGCGACCCCGGACGCTACCGCCGCCAGGTGGGCGAATACCTCGGCCTGCTGCGGCAAATGGGCTACACCCAATGCGAAGGGTACCTGTGGTACGTGAAACTGGGGGAAATCGAAAAAGTGGAAGGATAAGATGAACGAAACCATCGGCATCATACCGCGTGCGTTCCGCCGCCGGGGAGTGTGGGTCGCCTGCACGCTCCTGCTGCGCGCAGGGCTGAATTTCCTCGGGCTGGCCATGCTGCTGCCCGTGCTGGCGCTGGTGCTCGACCCCGGCAGCCTCGAGGGCGGCGGGGTGCTGACACGCGCCTACGAAGGGCTGGGCTTCGCCTCACAACGCACTTTCGCGCTGGCGGTCTGCGCGGCTGTGGTGGGCGTGATCGTCCTGAAGTGCCTGCTCGGGCTGTGGCTCGCCCGCGTCGAACGCACCTATATTTACGACCTCTACCGCACGCTTTCGCGGCGGCTGCTCGTTACCTACCACGACCGGGGGCTGCCGTTCGTCAAGGCGTCGAACTCGGCCGTACTGGCCCGCAACGTCAACGTCGTCTGCCTGGCCTTCGCGGCGGGCGTGCTCAAACCCGCCGCCGCCATCGCCGCCGAGGCGATGCTGCTCGTGCTGCTGTTCGGGGCGCTGATGTGGTACACGCCCCTCGCGGCACTGCTCGCCCTGGCGGTCTTCCTGCCCTCGATCTGGCTCTATTACGGACTGGTGCGCAACCGCATCAACCGCTACGGGGAACTGGAAAACAAGGCGCAGCGCGAAAAGGCGCGGCTCGTGGCCGAGACCTTCCGCGGCTATGCCGACATCGAGATCAACAATGCCTTCCCGATGATGCTCCGCCAGTTCGACCGGGCGATGGATCAGGTGATCCGCACGCGCCTGCGCGAAACGGCGATCGGGCTGCTGCCCCAGACCTTCACCGAGGTCGGGCTGGCCGTGGGCATGGCCCTGCTCGTGGCACTGAGCCTCGGCGACGGCGACGGGCGGGCGCAAATGCTGTTCGGCGTATTCGCCGTGGCCGCACTGCGCCTGATGCCCTCGGTGCGCAACATCATGACCGGCTGGACGGCCATCAAATACAACCGCTACACGATCGGCATCCTGCGCGACGCCGCAGCGGACTGCCCCCCGGCGCCGGCAAACCCGGACTGCCGGGACACCCCCGGCCCGCGCAGCACATCCGCCGCAACCGTTGCCCCCGGCAATTCCGGCAATTCCGGCAATTCCGGCAATCCCGGGAACCCCGCCGCCGATACCGCCAGCTCCCCCGAAAAGCTGCCGTTCCGGCATGAGATCGCCGTGCGCGACCTTAGGTTCCGCTTCGCGGACGGCGGGCGCGAGCTTTTTCACGGCCTTTCGCTGACGATCCGCAAGGGCGAGCGCATCGGTATCCGCGGAGCCTCGGGCGCCGGGAAAACGACGCTCTTCAACCTGCTGCTGGGGCTGTACGAGCCGAGCGGGGGTGAAATCGCCATCGACGGCACGCCACTTACGGCGGCCAACCGCCGGGCATGGCAGAACCGCATCGGGTACGTCTCGCAAAACCTTTTCATCGCCGACGGCAGCTTCGCGGCCAACGTCGCGCTGGGCATCCCCGCCGGGGAGGTCGACCGGGAGCGGGTCATGCAGGCGCTCCGCGCGGCACAGCTCGGGGAGCTGGTCACCGGGCTGGCGAAAGGGATCGACACCCACGTCGGGGAGTGCGGCTGCCGCCTCTCGGGCGGACAGCGCCAGCGCATCGGCATCGCCCGTGCGCTCTACCGGCAGGCCGACGTGCTTTTCTTCGACGAGGCGACCTCGGCGCTCGACAGCCGCACCGAAGAGGAGATCAACCGCTCTATCGCCGGGCTCGCTGCACGGGATGCCGGGCTGACACTGGTCGTCATCGCCCACCGCGAAAGCTCGCTCGAATACTGTAACAGGATCATAACGATAGGAGAATAAAACATGGAATACCTCATAGCCGGCATACGCATCGACATCCCGCACCGGTTCACGACAGGCGCCTTCGGCATGGCGCTGGCACCGTTCGCGGCCGAAAACAAAACGGAAACGGACGCCGGCAGCAACCGTATGGCGGGCCCCGTGCCCGGAACGGCGACAACCGCAGCACCCTCCCCGTCGGAAACCCCGGGGACGGAAAGGAGTGCACCCCACCCTGCGACATCCCCGGCGGACACGGCACAACCAGACCTCATCCTGCACACGGGACTGCTCGCCGGCGACACGGCCGGCTATTGCGAACTCGACGCATTCGACTTCACCGACGCCGATGCCGACTGCCGTTTCGGCCGCGACACGGAGGGCTACCTGCTTACCATGACACCCCGCGACGGCAGCGCCCCGGCACGGTTTCACAAAGCCTTCGGCAGCCCCGACGCCACGAGCGACATCACCCCGGAGCACAATCCGGCGCTGTTCCGCTTCGGGCTGTGGACGATGTTCAACATCGCCGCGCTGGAACGCCGGGCGGTAGCCGTACACTCGTCGGTGATCAGCCTGGACGGGCGCGCCGTACTCTTCCTCGGCGAATCGGGCACGGGAAAGAGCACCCACACGCGCCTGTGGCGCGAGCATATCCCCGGGGCACGCCTGCTCAACGACGACAGCCCGATCATCCGGATCGCCCCGGAAGGGGCTGCCGAAGCGGCAAGCGCTCCCGCGGCAGATACGATTCCCGCCCTGCAAGGCGTTCTCGCCTGCGGGTCGCCGTGGAGCGGCAAAACCCCGTGTTACCGCAACGTAAGCCATCCGATAGCGGGCATCGTGCGGCTTTCGCAGGCACCGCAGAACCGCATCCGCCGCCTGCGTCCCATCGAAGCCATCGGGGCGCTGCTGCCTTCGTGCCCGCCGTCGTTCGCACACGACGAGCGGCTGGAAGACGCCATCTGCCGCCTCGTATCCCAAATCGTGGCGCAAGTCCCCGTCTACCACCTCGAATGCCTGCCCGATGCCGCGGCAGCCCGTCTCTCCTGCCGCACGGTATTCGGTGACGACGCCCCAAACACCCTCCGCTGATGCTGCTGACCAACCGCCTCTTCTTCGAACAGGTCGAAGCGATGCTCGCCGAAGGACACGAAGTCCAGATCCGCATGAAAGGGCACAGTATGCGGCCGCTGCTGCGCAACGAACGGGACATCGCCGTACTGACCCCGATTGCGAAATATGCCCCGGCACCTGTCCCGGCAGCCGGGGCACCTGCGGATCCCGTCCCCGAAACCCGCGCCGCCGACGGCAATGCCAGCACCGCCCGCCAGACCCGACTTTCCGGCGACACCCCCGGCACGGCACCCGACCTGCACACACCCGCCTGCGGCACCCGCCATCCGGCTCCGCCGCCGAGCGGCATCGGCGCCCTGCGGACGGGCGACGTCGTCCTGTTTCGCTGCGAAGGGCGCCATATCCTGCACCGCATCGTCGGGATCGAAACAGGCGTCCGCTGCGAAGGAAACCGTCCCGTATGCGCACCAGCCGCAGGGAATGCCCCGTCCCCTGCGGCATCCGCGGAAAACCCCGCAGAGAGGGATTCCGCCGCGGGGACACTCCGTTTCACCCTGTCCGGGGACGGTAATTACCGCACGACGGAGCATTGCCTCGGCAAGGATATCGTCGCCGTGATGACGGCTGTCATCCTGCCGTCGGGACGCATCGTCCGCACCAGCTCCCGCCGCTGGAAACGGCGGTCGCGCAGGTGGCTGGCACTCCCCCGGGGCGTGCGGCGTTTCGTCCTCCGGGTCATGTGGCGGCTCGGAATCCGGTAACCGGAGACCGGACGGCCGATAAATGCGGTTCCCGGGAAACGGCAGTCTGCAAAAAAGCACTCCAGACCGGCCAACGAAACAGCCGCACCGGAGTGCGTCTGTTTCCAGCACAAAGCGTTACGCTTCATCGAATTCCCGCAGCTCGCGGATACGCCGCTGCAGGTCACGGATACGCCCCCACTCATGATGTGTTATCACGATGCAGGCAACCGCCGTCAGCGAGAGCAGGGCGGCGACCGTCCACCACATGCCATGCGCCGTATAGTAGCCCGCCGCATACAGCAGCATGCCTGCAACGAACAGGATTACGACGACATACTGGAAAATATAATACGCTCCGGCAAAGGCCGCATAGCGGGTCATGCGGTGTTCACACTCGACGATATCGGCATCGCAGCGCGACACCCGCAGCAGCAACCACAGGGAAAAGAACGAAGGGAGCAGACATAAAAGGTAGCCCGCCACGACCCACCAGATGAAAATACCGGATACTCCGCGGAATTTGCCGATTGCGACACATAGCGGGACAACCGCCACACCCAACAGCAGCATGAGCTGTACATAGTGCAAGTACGAACCGACACGTCCCCGCAGCATACGTTCCATATCCTGCCGCCGGATCACCTGCTCCCGGTCGAGCCGTTCCGAGAATACTTTCCATTTGAGTTTCAACTCTTCGAGTTCCATAATTCCTGAATTTTACCGGTTATACATTTTACGCAGTTTGCAGCGGATACGGGTCAGTTTCACGGCCACATTGCCGGGAGACAGGCCCGTGATGGCGGCGATCTCCCCGGCGGGACGTTCTTCGAGCCACAGCAGGATCAGCGCCCGGTCGAGCCGGCCCAAGCGTGAGATCACCGCATACAGCTCGTCGAGCTGCTCGCGGGCCTGCATATCGTCGTCGCACGCCAGGTCGACCGAAAGGCGCACGCTTTGCGGACGCCGCATCCGGCGGCGGACAAACGAAATGCAGGTATACAACGCGATGCGGTATACCCACGTGGCAGTTTTGCTCTCTCCCCGGAAATCGGGGAATCCCCGCCACAGAGCCAGCACGACCTCCTGAAAATAGTCGTCGATCTGCCCGCGCCCGGGTGCATAGACATAGCACACCTTGTAGATTATGCGTTTGTGATGCTCGATAAGTTCGATGAACCGCTGTTCCGTATCCATGTTTCAGCCTTTTACCCCAATAGTCGCCAGGGAGTGCAAAAAATTACGGCTGCCGATAAAAAAGGCCGAAACCACAGTGAATTTCCGGGGATAAAAAACAGAGGTATAAAAAAGTGCAAAGCAAAAGATAATCAAATAATTATACACTTTTCTTCAGTACCTTTGTTTTAGAAAAAAAGTAGAATAAGGTAATGTTAAACGAGGTTTCGGTTTCCAAATCGTTACCTCGTTTCCTTTCGCTCTATTATTCATAGAAACGTGATTTTCAGTTTCTTGCATCGTTATTCATCTTGACATACGACTCTGCTGAAATTATTTTTGCAACCCTAAAAAGCAGAGTTTATGCGCAGCACGTTCAAGGTTCTGTTCTACCTTAAAAGGAACAAAGACAAAGATCAGAAAGTCGTCCCTGTCATGGGTCGCATCACGGTCAACGGTAGCATCGCCCAGTTCAGCGCGAAGCTCTCCGTTCCGGAGATGCTTTGGGAGGTCAGCGGCGGCCGCGCCAAAGGCCGTAGTCTCGAAGCGGATCGCATCAACCGTCATCTGGACAACATCCGCACCCAGATCGGCAAGCACTATCAGGATATCTGCGACCGGGAGTCATACGTTACGGCCGAAAAGGTCAAGAATGCCTATCTCGGCTTCGGCGAGAAATACCGGCTGCTTCTCGAAGCGTTCGAGAAGTTTACTGCCGACCTCAAGAAACGTGTCGGCATCGACCGCTGCCACGGTACATGGAACCGCTACTATAAATCCATCGACCATCTGCGGACTTTCATGCGTAAGGAGTATAACGTGAGCGATATGCCCTTGGCAGAATTGGAGCAGTCGTTCATCGAGCAATACCACGTCTACCTTAAATCCGATCTGGGGCTCAAGCCTACGACCGTCAGCGGTTATCTCAAATGCCTGAAATACGTTGTCAAAATCGCGTTCAACAACGGCTGGATGCCTCGCAACCCCTTTTCCCTCTATCAATATACGGCTCCGAATCCGGAACGTAGTTTTTTAACGGAAGATGAACTCCGGCGTATGATGACTACCGAGCTGCGGTATAAGCGTCAGGACTATAACCGCGATATGTTCCTGTTCTCCTGCTTCACGGGCATCTGCTATGCGGATATGGCCTCGCTGACCTATGACCGGATCGAGCAGGATGCGCAGGGCGAGTGGTGGATCAGCGGTAACCGCCAGAAGACCGAAACCAGATACGTTGTCAAACTTCTGCCGTATGCGTTGTTCATCCTGAACAAGTACCGGGGTCTGACCGGCGACGGACGTGTTTTTGCCATGTCTACACTCGATTCGATCGACGACAGCCTGAAAAACATCGCCCGGGAGTGCGGCATCGACAAACAACTCTCGTTCCACCTTGCCCGGCACACGTACGCCACGACGATCTGCCTGTCGAACGGCGTGAGTCTGGAGACGCTTTCGAAGATGCTGGGACATAAACAGATTACCACCACTCAAATCTATGCGAAAGTCACCCCGCCGATGATCGACCGTGAGGTTACGATGCTCCGGGAGAAACTGGCAACGAAATTCTCCGTGTAGACACTTTGCGATAAAGTATATAAATATATTATGTATTTACATACTTGTATAAACTCATCATTCGGTCGTTGCATCTTTGCGGCGAAAACCTACTGCAACCCGATTATGGAACGACTCGATGAGATTTTGGAAATCGTCCGAGAGATCCGCGAGGATGTCTCCTTTATGAAACGCCACCGTAATATGCTTTGCGGGATGCCTATTCTGGAAGTCGACGAAGTATGCGACCTTTTGAAGATGAGCGATCGTCAACTGCGCCGTTATCGCACTTCGGGTCAGCTTGTCGGTTTCCATTTCGGTCGTCGTCTAATGTTTTCGACGGCTGAAATCAACCGCTTCATAGAGCGTGTTGAAATGGAACATAAGCAGAAAAAGTCTTTGAGAAAAGCTATCCATAATCTTTAACACATAACATTAGTGTCCCGTTAAAATTGGGACGAAGTTAATATTAATCAAATAGTCCCTCC